>MDSW01145263.1_pt1 | contig 289282 bp, 262 predicted proteins | sample 811171 | NCBI WGS metagenome assembly MDSW01 (sample SAMN05326641, study PRJNA326480) | marine metagenome | isolation source: seawater | place: Atlantic Ocean: North West | collected 2012 | reverse complement strand
TACTTACCGGATTTGTATGATCGTCTGCGTTACGGCGTTGGCCGTTTCGATGGATTTGGCATTGGCCTGAAAGTTCCGTTGTGACGTTATCAATGTGACCAGTTCTTTGGTCAGATCGACGTTGGAGGTTTCCAACGCACCGGATTGAATCAAACCAAAACTCGAGGTTCCTGCCTCACCGGGAATCGGCTCGCCCGAAGCGGTGGATGAGCGCCAGGTTGTGTTACCGATCTGCAACAGGCCCTGCGGATTGGAGAACCTGGCTAATGCCACCTTACCTACCGCCGTGGTCTGACCATTGGAGTAAGTCGCCTGAATGACACCTTGATCATCCACACTCAACCCGGTCAGACGCCCAATGGTAAAACCATCCTGGGATAATGATGACACGGAAAACGGAGATGCAAACTGGGTCGGCGTATTACCGGCAAAGTCAAAGTACACCTGTTGCGTGGTATCGGCACCATTGTTAAGGAACGAAAACTGATCGGTATAAATGCCCGTTGCCGGATCGGTTCCCTGAAACACACCCTGTGAATCAAAGGAAAGTACACCATAAGGCACACCACCGGCATTCACTTCCGAACTGGGTGCTCCGCCGACCCCGTCATAAACGTCGACAATGTTCACACCACCGGTATCGTCCGTTACCGTTAGAAACACGCCCCAGGTATTCTGGTTACCGCTGGTACCCAGATTGGGCTCCTTAACAAAATACGCCGTTGCAATATGAGAATCACCCAGACTGTCGTACAGGGTAATGGAAGTCGACGCCGAATAGGTATTGGCGTCGGTGGGATCGAAGACATCCACACTGAGATTACTGGCGTTGGCAGGCAAGTTTACACCAATCTCAACTTCAGCCGTGGACTGGGGTGCACCCGCAGTGTCCGGTAACTGTAATGGTGTGGTACTGGAGAGGGCTGTTGCCGTGACCGATCCATCATCGTTCACCGGAAAAACCTGCAGATATTGATTGGCGGAGTTCACCACAAAGCCGTTTTCGTCCACCCCAAAGTTGCCCGCCCGGGTGTACACACGCTCCTGGCTGATCTGATCCGGAGACAGCACGAAAAAGCCTTCGCCACTGATGGCCAGATCCAGCGCCTGGGAGGTAAAATCCAGGTTGCCCTGATCAAACAGTTGCTGCACCTGTTGTAACAGCACGCCATTACCAACCGCAGTATCGCTGTTACCGAAGGCGGAATTTGCATAAATATCACCAAATGCAGTCCGCGATCCTTTAAATCCGGTGGTCTCGACATTTGCAATATTGTTGCTGGTTACGTCCAGCTGCGCTTGCGCCGCATTCAACCCACTTAACGCAATATTAAAACCCATGACTTTCTCCTGCTATCAACGTACTTCTTGAATTTCACTGGACTCAACCTGACCAATACCATTCAGGTTAAGCAACATCCCGCCTTGATTATCCACAATACTGACACTGTTAACCCGGCTGTACACGCTGGTCACCAGCGCTTCATTCTCACCGGACAATGTCCCTTCTATCGAAATTGAATACAGTCCTTCCGGCAAAGGCTCACCCAGATTATTGGCGCCATCCCAACTGAACGGCGTTTCCGCGCTGCCGATATTCCCAAGATCACGATTTGCCACCACCTGCCCGCTGGCATCTTTCACGATCATCATTACATCTCCGGAGGCCTGGCCTTCCTCAATGGTGCCACTGATCCGGCCACCGTTTTCCAGATAGCCGACCTGCCCGGGTATCAACACTTCACGGCCCACCAGCGCCGTTGCCTGCAAGGCCTGACTCGAGCGATACATGGAACCGATATCCTGCACTGTACTATTCAGATTCTGGATACCTTCCAACGAACTGAATTGCGCCAGTTGCGCAACAAAGTCGGTTTGATCCGTGGGCTTGAGTGGATCCTGATTTTCGATCTGAGCCAGCAACAGTCGCATGAACATGTCCTTGTCCGACTGGGATTGAGATTTTTCCGTTTCCGGCTGATTACTGAATGCCAAATCACTCAATACACTGTTCGCTTGAACACCATCAATCGCCATGACTCCCCCTCCTTATCGACCCAGGCTCAATACTTGCTGCATCATCGTCTTGGCTGATGTCATCACGTCCACGTTGGTCTGAAAGGCACGTTGGGCGCTGATCATATTGGCCATCTCTTCAACCACATTCACATTGGGATAGGCTACGTAACCGTTATCATCCGCCATGGGGTGATCGGGCTCATAACGCATCTGCAACGGTGCATCGCTTTCCACCACGCCCTGCACACTCACACCGCCACCCACATCCATTTGCCTGGCGCTGAAATCAAACGGCTGATTTGACATGGCGGCTTGCAATTGGGCTTTAAAAATCGGTTCCCTGGCGCGATAAGTTTCATCCGTATTGCTGCTGACACTTTCAGCGTTGGCAATATTGGAGCTGATGGTGTTCAGGCGCACGGTCTGTGCACTCATTCCGCTACCGGCAACGTCAAATATATTCATCAAAGACATAATTAATCTCCTCGGATCGCCGACATCAGGGATTTCACTTTGCCGTTGAGAAACTCAAAGGCTGCCTGGTACTCCATGGTGTTGCGCACGAACTCGGTTTTCTCCTGTTGCGCATCCACAGTGTTTCCGTCGATTGCCGGGTTTATGGGATTGCGGAATTTCAGACCGGTGATCGTATCCGCCTGGGATACGGTGGAAAAATGGTTTGCGTCGCTGGTTTGTACCGACACCAGGTCACTTCCCTCACCCAGACGCTGCCTGAGCATTTGCTGAAAATCGATATCACGGGCCTTGTAACCGGGGGTATCCGCGTTCGCAATATTGTTGGCCAACACATTGGCTCGCTGCGAACGCAACTCCAGTGCATGCTGGTAAAGCTCCATGTGTTTGTCGATGCTGATTGCCATATCGCCCTCTTGTCTTGGATTCTGCGCCATAAAACCGGCAATTCAGAATAGGATAAGAGCAATAAAGCAACCCTTGTGCCATTGCTTCTAACAGTAACAGTTTCAATAAGTTAAGGGATTTCAGGTGAGAAATGTGACGGTAATGCGGCAAAGGATTACCGAGGGCGGCAAGCACCTACTTCTTTACGTAGACGACACCGGGTGTGTAGTAGCGGATTTCAAACAGGTCGTTCAACCCTTTGGGCGTCTCGGATCCGCCCAGAAAAAGATACCCTCCAGGCTTCAGCACCCGATGAATGTTGGTGATGATCTGTTGCTGTAGTTCGCTGGAAAAATAGATCAGAACATTACGGCAGAACACCACGTCAAATTTGCCGATGGTAATAAAGTTTTCTTTCAAGTTAATGGGGCGAAATTCAATGCGTTTGCGAATATCCGGTTTGATTTCCCAGCTGCCATCAGCATTGGCCTTAAAATGCAGGTTCAGACGCTCATCCGACATCCCCCTCTTCAGGGCCAGGGGTTCATAGATCCCTTTGCGCGCCTGATCCAGGATGCGGCTCGAAATATCCGTGGCCAGAACTCTCACCTGCTTATTGGCCAGGATCATACTACGGCGGCGCATTTCCTCAACACAGATGGAGATGGAGTAAGGCTCCTGTCCGGAGGAGCAGGCTGCACACCAGATAGCAATCTCACCCGGATTCCTGGCCAGCTCAGGCAACAGGTTGTCTTGCAGAAAAGTGAACGGATGCCGATCCCGGAACCACAGGGTCTCATTGGTGGTCATGGCATCGATGACATCCTGACGCAGGGACCGGTTTCCTGCTCGATCAATCTCACGCACCAGATCGCCCAAAGATTGAATATTCCGATCTTTCATTAACTTACGCAGACGGCTGTCGATCAGATAGTTCTTATTGTCTCCCAGCATGATACCGCAGGCAGACTCAAGATATTGACGAAACAGGAGATATTCTCCATCGCCAAAGCGAGAGTTATCACGGGAAGAAAACACCATGTCAGTATTTTGTCATCCTTGAATGAAACTATTCAGAACGCTGTTCAAGGGCTTTGCTAACACGCTCCTGAACCAGGTCAGCCAGGTTATCGGGTTTAAACTTGGCAAGAAAATTGTCTGCCCCTACCCGCTTCACCATGGCTTCGTTAAATATTCCGCTCAGTGATGTGTGCAGCAGCACATGCAAATTCTGAGTGCGGGGATCTTCCTTGATTGATGCCGTTAATGTGTAGCCGTCCATTTCCGGCATTTCGATATCGGATATCAACATGATATAACGATCCGTGATGGATTCACCTGCATCGATGATCTCACGGATATGATCCAACGCCTGACGCCCGTCCGCCACCACATGGGTTTTAACGCCGACCTTCTCGACACAGCGTTTGATCTGCTTTCTTGCCACACTGGAATCATCGGCGATCAAAACTGCCAGTTCACTGGTACTGGCCTGACTGATGGTTTCCGGCCGAATCACTTCGGCTGAAATTTCCTCATGCATGGGTGATACTTCGGACAGGATTTTTTCGACATCAATAATTTCAACGATTCGGTTGTCCAGCTCGGTTACCGCCGTCAGATAATTGCCCCGACCGGCCCCTTTTGGTGGTGGGTGAATGCTCTCCCAGTTAAGGTTGACGATACGTTCAACCGACTTCACCAGAAACCCCTGTATCGCCATATTGTATTCCGAAATAATGACAAAGCAGTTCTGGATATCATCCAGGGGCGCATTACCCATGGCCAGGTTCATATCCATAACGGATATGGTGCCACCCCGGATGTGGGCGATGCCCCGCACCACAGGGTTGCGTTGCGGGATCTGGGTTAACTTGGGACACTGCAGCACTTCGCGAACCTTGAAAACGTTGATCCCATAGATCTGATCATCGCTCAATCGAAACAACAGCAACTCCAACCGGTTCTGACCCACCAGTTGTGTTCGTTGATCGACTGTATCCAGCACCCCGGCCATATAAAACTCCGCGCTAACCGTTTTACGGCATAACCTTTGCTTGATTCACACTAACAGCCAATCCGTCAAAATGGCGGCACTTGACTGTTTTTACTCACCATTCATTCAGAATAGGTCAAATTGGATAAATGAACAGTCAGCGAGAACAAATTATGTTTTGTATTCGTCAGGGGCTCGTCATAGGGCTTTTGGGGCTGCTGAGCATCACCACTACCCAGGCCGCAAGCGGCAACATTCAAGAGCAGATCGATGAAGCCATCAACCTTTACATCAGTGAAATTCAGGATGGCAACTACCAGGAAATCAAGGTTCAGATTCAGCCTATCGACTCCCGTTTACGGTTGGCCAGTTGCAGCGAACCTCTGCACCTGAAACATCGCCCCCGCAACCGCACAGCGGGCAGACTCACCTTCAAGATCAGCTGTGATGGTGCCGACAGCTGGGCAATTCATGTCCCGGTACAGGTGCAAGCCTTTGATCAGGTGGTGGTTTCCGACATGCCCATTGCCAAGGGCACCCACCTCACCACCTCGGATCTGCGCTTGGAGTTGGCCGACGTTTCTTTGTTGTACACGGGCTATTTCAAGTCCATGACAGAGCTGGAAGGCTTTGTGGCACGCCGCCCCATTCCAGCCGAACAGATCATGAGTCCGGCGCTGGTGGACCCCGCGAAAATGGTCAATCGCGGCGAAAAGGTCATGATCATCGCCGAAGGCCCGGGGATCAGTATCCGGGCCAGCGGTAAAGCCATGGAAGATGGTGCCTACGGTGAACTGATCCGGGTCAAGAACACCAACTCCAACAAAGTGGTGGAAGGGCGTATTACTGCCCCGGGACTGATTAAAGTGAGCCTGTGAACGGCCGATATACTGGGTGGCACATTCGATAAAATTGTGTCTAAATTAGCTAAAGTTGCAGGGCTTACCGCCGATAACCAAGGTAAGAACGCAGTATTCAAGTGAAGGCGTAAAATAATGGCTATGGAAATCAATGGCTTAAACAGCAATCAAACGAATACCAATAAGGCCAGGTCCGGCCAGACGGTATCCGATGCCAATGCTGATGCCAAAAAGTCCGACCAGACCAATACCAGTCAATCTGGCGAGACCGTCAAAATCAGTGCCGAAGCGCAGGCGCTTAACCGGCTTAGCCAACAGCTGGGATCAGATGCACCGGTTAACCAGGAAAAGGTTGAGGCATTACGTGCTGCGCTTGCTGATGGCAGCTACAAAGTAGACGCCCAATCCGTTGCCCGCAAAATGCTGGAGAGCGATGCTCAGTTCTAAGCCCGGAACCCATCGCCCTCCCATTCCCTTCCCGTTCAGTCAACACTCAGTCAGCCCCCCGATCAATTGATAATTAACCAAACTCAGGCACGCTAATTGCTACTCCCTAACCATATGTCACCATGGTTGAGGAAAATGTATGTCTAACCAGATTTCCCCTAAGGCCGCACAGCAGTTGTTACAGGCAATCGAACAGGATTTCAAACTGGCCCAGTCACTGAAAGCAATCTTGCAAGAGGAAAAGTCTATCCTCGAGCAGCGGCAATACGCTGCCCATCCGGCAGTACTGTCCCGCAAGACCCAGCTTTTGATGGAACTGGATCAGGCCGACTGTATTCGCCGTCAGGTAATGGCTGACATGGGGCTGCAACTGGACAAGAGCGGATTCGAGGTTTTCGTCCGTCACATTCCCAAAACCTGGCAGGAGCGTTTCGAAACCAGTTGGCAAAACCTGTCCGACGCCATGAATACCTGTGCCCGCCTCAACCGGATCAACGGTAAAATTCTGGCCCACTCGCAGCATTCCATGGAACGCCTGATGTCCATCATAAAAGGCACGGCAAATCAGGTGTCCGTGTACCAATCCAATGGCCGCAAGAATCTGGAGGCGGCCCACCGTATGCTGGCAACTGCCTGATTTTAAAAGCCCGGGCAGTTAATCAGGGTTCTGCTAAAATACATTTAAGGTATCAATTCAGAGTACTGGAAGCGGTATGATCCACGGTTTGCTGGATAAGCTGTTCGGTCATGAAGACAAACCGAAAGACGGCTCTCCCAAGAACATCAAACACGATCGCAACGAAATCGGAAGCTTACTGACCCTGTATCAGGATCAGAATCACCTGATGACAGCCATGATCATGAATGCCGGGCAGCGCAAGATTGCCAAGCTCAGCACGGGCATCGTGTCGGTGGATGAAGCGGGCCAGCTGTTCGTAACCGATGAGTTCCACCCCAGCGATCCAAACCCGTTATTAAGCGAAGGGATTACGGTTCAATTCTCGTTAACCCACCACGGTGTGCGCCACCAGTTTAACGCTGTGCACCTGCAAACCCAATCCACACCTGAGGGCGCCCGTCATCTTTTCAGGTTTCCTAAGGGCATAGAACAGATTCAACTGCGGGATGCCTTCCGCGTGAAGCTGAGTCAGGCCCACCCCATTAAAGTCACCCTGACCCACGCCGAGCACGCCGCCATCACCGGTACGTTGGCGGACCTGTCGGCCAGTGGTATGCGGGTGCGAATCGAAGGCCTGGTCACCCCCAAGCCGGTGCGGGGGGAAACCTACAGTTCCTGTCATTTGGTGCTCAGTGACGGCCACCCCATTGTGTGCGGCGCGCGCCTGATGCACTGGCAATACGATCCTGACCTGAGAGTTTCCTACCTGGGTGTTCATTTTGAGAACCTGGATGGCAATACTCAGCGGGCCCTGAACCGGTATCTGACCGAGCTACAACGCAAACAACGCCAGCTCAGCTAATCAGTGGTTGCCGCCTCCGGGGGGCAGCCATTGAGGCAAATGCCGCCGCAAATCATCAGCTGTGTCGATATCCCAACGCTCAGCCAACACATGGAAATCACAACCACCTGCCAGCAAACGCTCCAGGGTCAGCCCCATTACCTCAGGGGTACCCCAGGGCATATCCCGAAACAGAAACGGCACCGGCTGGGTGGCCCCCACCAGCACATAACCACCATCACTGGCCGGCCCCACGACCACCGTCGATTGTTGCAGGGCCGTAAACGCAGCCTGCACATAACCGGCATCGATGGATGCCGCATCGGCGCCGACGATCACCACCCGATCATGACGGGCCAGGCCATGGCGCAATGCAAAGTCCATGCGGGTTCCCAGGTTCTGTCCCTGCTGCAGACAACAGTCCACGCCCAAAGCTTCGAAATACCCCAAGGCCCGGGCATCCGTGGTCCACACTTCCACGGCGCCCACATTCGACTGCAACGCCATGGCGATCATGTGCTCACACAAACGCCGATGCAGCTGCAGTGCAAAGGCTTTGCCATGTGTTTTCGCAATCCGGGTTTTCACCTGGCCGATGACCGGGGCCTTGGCAAATATCTGTAACAACATAACCCTATCCGTAATACCACTGATGCAGCCGCTGCGGACTGACACCCACCCGAAAGGCCAGGCGCAACCACCACATCAACAAGACGGTTCGCACCACTCCGTGTTTCGTCCAACGGCGTGCCGACGTTATGACGGGGCCCTTAAAACAAACCGGTGCCTGAAACTTACGGGCTCGCAAAGAGAAATCCACATCCTCCATCAGCGGATAATCAGTGAAGCCTTGCAGCTGATGGAAAAATTCCGCCCGCATAAACAATGTTTGGTCGCCGGTGCACACGCCAGTCAGCGCCGAGCGTCGGTTGATAAACCAGGAAATCACGGAGTACGCCCGGCCGGGATGATCGAGGGCAACATTAAAACGCCCCCAGAGCCCATGCCCCGACAGAAATTGTTGCATCTGAAGATTGAATGACTCCGGCAGCCAGGTGTCCGCGTGTAAAAAAACCAACAAAGGACCTGCGGACACAGCAGCGCCGGCATTCATCTGCCGCGCGCGACCGGATTCCGAAACCACAACAGTGACAGGAAAGCGCGCCAACAGTGCCCGGGTGTTGTCAACACTGCCGCCGTCACATACCACCACCTGCCAGCGGTTTTCCAACTTTACCAACAAATCCGCAAGCCAGTATTCCAAGCCCTGCGCTTCATTTAATACGGGAACAACAACCGTACCCAGGCAGCTTTCCGACATGGCCTATCAGTCCAGGGCCCCGCCACAACTACTGCCCTGACCTGCAGTACAGCCAAAGCAATGGTCAGCCACCACCACCGGATTACCGCTGAGATCAGCCTGGAGTAAATCGGTCAGATGCCGACCACCGCCGCGGTGCTGCAATGGTATATTCAACATTTGGTTGAAGTCGCAATCGTATAAATATCCCTGCCAATCCACACTAATGGTGTTGCGGCACATCAAGCCCGTGAGGTTACCCGCATTGAAGCTACTGCGTAGCAATCCCATATACTCTTCGAATTGACCTTTGGAGACCAGCATGCTGCCAAAACGACTGATGGGCATGTTGGCGAGGGTTAACAAGCTGTTGAACTGAATATCAAACTCTGCGGCAAGCCTTTCCTTGTACTGCTGCTCCAGAGCCTGTTGTGATGGTGGTAAAAACGCACCGCCGGGATTGTAGACCAGATCCAGAATCAGCCCACTGCCCTGCCTGCCGTAGCCCAGGGCATTCAATGTTTTCAAGCCTTCAATCGAGCCTTCGAACACCCCCTTGCCCCGCTGGGAGTCAACATTCTGCTCACTGTAACAAGGCAGTGACGCCACAACCCGAACCCCCTGGGCCGCCAGAAAATCCGCCAGGCTTTCCTGCCCGGGCTCCTGCAGAATCGTCAGGTTACAGCGATCAATCACCTCCACCCCTTCTGCCCGGGACTGCTCTACCAACCACCTGAAATGAGCATTCAACTCAGGCGCGCCACCGGTCATATCCAGCACTGCGGGCCGGCGTTTACGCACCACTTCCAACACTTGCTGAGCAGTATGCCAGGACATCTCTTCCGTGCGCTTGGGCCCGGCGTTGACATGACAGTGCGTACAACTGAGATTGCAGCGGTAGCCCAGATTGACCTGTAGAATTTCCAGATTCCCCCGTTGCACCGGCGGAAAATCGGTAGTGGAGCGAAATAGTAGTGGTCTGGTGTCAATCATTCTGATATTCCCTGCTGCGGCATTGCCCATCTTAAAACAAAAAACCCGTGGCCTACAGTCAGCACCACGGGTTTTATGACGGACGAAATGTCGTTTCGTTACACAGACAAGGATATAAAACGCTTCAGGTGATAATCCCCATTGCCAAAAAGGGTATTGATTACATTGATGCGTTTCAGGTACATACCCACGCTCATTTCGTCGGTCATTCCCATGCCGCCAAATATCTGTATGGCTTCATGGGCCACCTTCTGGCCCTTCACAGCCACTGCGTACTTCAACGCCGACACGTTTTTGCTGAAATCGGCATCCCCGGCCTTGTGGCTCATCACCGCTCTTAATAGCAGTGATTTGCACTCTTCATGCATGGTAAACATGTCCACCATGCGATGTTGTAGCGCCTGAAAAGCCGAAATCGGAACCCCGAACTGCTTACGGTTCTGACTGTACTCAACGGTTTCCCTGTACAGCTTTTCCATCATACCCACCGCTTCCGCGGCCAACGCCACCGCGGCTTCATCCGCAATACTTTCCAATGCCGGCACTGCCGCGCCATCCATTCCCAGCAACGCAGCAGCAGGCACTTTAACGTTGCTCAAGGTCAGCTCGGCCGCACGATGTCCATCCAATGTGGGAAAGTCCTGCCGTTCAATACCATCGCTGTCGGCCGGTACCAGGAACAGGGATACACCTTCGCGATCACGGGAATCGCCGGCAGCACGGGCCGAAACAATAAAGGTGTCTGCACTGCCGCCATGCAAGACCATGGCTTTGGCGCCATTGAGTTGGTAACCCTCTGCGCTGCTGGTGGCAGTGGTTTGCACGTCGAATAAGTCAAATCGGGATTGCGGTTCCACCGCCGCCAGCGCGAGCTTGCGGCTGCCATCAATAATGCCGGCCAGAATCTCGCTTTTCTGCTCTGCATTGCCCACCTTGGCCAATAGGCCACCGGCAATCAGTACAGTGGAAACATAGGGCTCAACCACCAGGCCTTTGCCAAATTCCTCCATCATGATCATGGTTTCAACGGCACCGCCGCCAATACCACCATCTTCTTCGGAAAACGGCACACACAACCATCCCAGCTCGGCAAAGGTCTGCCAGGTGGCAGCATCAAAGCCACCGTCCATCGCGCAGTGCTTTTTTCGGGTTTCATAATCGTAATCGTTCTGAATGAACCGGCTCACACTGTCTTTCAGTAATGTCTGTTCTTCGCTGTAATTAAAATTCATGGTTCCACCTATAATCCCAACACCATTTTCGCGATGATATTTTTCTGCACTTCATTAGAGCCGCCATAAATGGTGGCTGCTCTGCCGTACAGGTATTTGGTGGAAATCGGCGCTGCGTAGTCGTTACCCACGCCCTGCCCCAGGGCATGTGCGTAGTAGCCACAGGCTTCAACCGACAGTTCGGCAACCGCCTGTTGTATTTCCGTGCCTCTGATCTTCAGTATGGAGGATTCCGGCCCGGGGGCACCGCCATCGGCCACGCTGGCAATGGCACGCAACTCAGTGTATTCCAATGCCATCAGGTCCACTTCAATCCGGGCCAGTTTGGCACAAAACATCTCATCTTCAATCAGCGGTTTACCAGCGGAAATCTCCTGAGCTGCAATTTGCTTCAATCGCTCAATTGCTCTTTTCGACTGTGGAACTCCGGCAATGGCGGTACGCTCGTGGGTAAGCAGATATTTCGCGTAGGTCCAGCCTTTGTTTTCTTCACCGATACGGTTGGCCACAGGAACCTTGACGTTGTCGAAAAATACTTCATTCAAAGAATGCTGATTATCAATGGAGTCAATTTTACGAACTTCGATTCCCGGTGTGTTCATATCAATCAACAGGAAAGAGATGCCCTCCTGCTTTTTGGCATTGCCATCGGTGCGCACCAGGCAGAAAATCCAATCCGAATGCTGGGCATAAGTGGTCCAGATTTTCTGACCATTCACAATATAGTCATCGCCATCACGCTCGGCTCTGGTCTGCAGCGCGGCCAAATCCGAGCCGGCACCGGGCTCAGAATAGCCCTGACACCACCAAACGTTACTTTGCAGGATATCCGGTAAAAAGCGTGCCTTCTGCTCTTCATTGCCAAAGGTGTAAATCACCGGGCCCACCATTTTCAGGCCAAATGGCACCAGTGTGGGCGCACCGGCTTCCGCGCACTCATTTTCAAAGATAAACTTCTGCGTGATGCTCCAGCCGGTACCGCCGTATTGGGTTGGCCAGCTAGGGGCAATCCAGCCCTTTTCATACAGAATTTTCTGCCATTGCACGATGGTATCTTTATCGATATACCCACCCACCACAGCACGCTTGAACCGATCGGACAGCTTCTCTTTCAGGAACGCGCGCACTTCGTCACGAAACGCAACATCATTGGGAGTCAGTTGAATGTCCATTCCTATCCTCTGTTGTTATCAAAAAATCCGCTCATGCAGACCTTATAGCGACTTATCAGTGTATGCGACACCACATGGAGCGTCACTGACCAAAATTGCCAGATTTTTGGCCTGGACAATCCCCACCGAAACAGATACTTACCCCCTTTAGGGTAGATTAACCCGGTGTAAGCCGTTAAAATCCCGCCAATCTTGACAGACCGCCCTTAGCTCAGCTGGATAGAGCGTCCCCCTCCTAAGGGGAAGGTCTCAGGTTCGAATCCTGAAGGGCGGGCCATTTTAAGCATCCCCATGATCTTTCAGGCCTTTCTCCGGTACGCACTAAGCATTAGTATTGTCGCAGGTACCCTCAAATGATCGAGATGCAATGGACTTTACTGCAGTTAACAGCCCAGCCATCTGGTTGACCTTAAAACTGGCCCTGATGACCACGTTCATCCTGCTCCTGTTGGCCACGCCTTTGGCCTGGTGGCTGGCCAACACCAGCAGCCGCAGCAAAGGCATGATTGCCGCACTGGTGGCCATGCCCCTGGTGTTGCCCCCCAGCGTGCTGGGCTTCTATCTTCTGCTGGTGATGGGCCCCCAAGGGCTGGTTGGGCAGATAACCCAATGGCTGGGCGCCGGACTGCTGCCGTTTACTTTCCCCGGTCTGGTGTTTGCTTCCGTGATTTACTCACTGCCGTTTTCCGTGCAACCCATCCAAAGTGCGTTTGAGCAATTGGGCAAGCGCCCCATGGAAGCCGCTTCCACACTCAGGGCATCGCCACTGGACCGGTTCTTTACCATTGCTCTGCCACAGGCTAAACCGGGGTTATTGACCGCCATGGTGCTGACGTTTGCACATACCGTGGGAGAATTCGGTGTGGTACTGATGCTGGGAGGGAACATAGAAGGCGAAACACGGGTGCTTTCGGTGGCCATCTATGATCATGTGGAGGCCTTGGAATACTCCAAGGCACATCTGCTGTCTGCCGGGTTGATCGCCTTTTCCTTTACCGTGCTGCTGCTCCTGCAGCGTCTTAACAGTAAACGCCGGTGGCAGCCCATATGAGCGCCATTGAGTTTCAGTTTCTGGTACAGCGGGATGATTTTACCCTGCAGGTAAACAGTCAGCTCCCGGCCCAAGGAATAACGGCCCTGTTCGGGCCGTCCGGTTCTGGTAAAACCACCTTATTGCGCTGTATCGCCGGGCTGGAAAAAAGTACCGATGCCAAACTGATCGTCAGTGGAAAGCCGTGGCAGAACCAAACCACTTTTCTCGCTCCTCATCAACGGCCCATTGGTTACGTATTCCAGGAAGCGAGCCTCTTTTCTCATCTCTCCATCAGAAAAAACCTACAGTATGGTTGGAAGCGCATTGCCCCGTCGCAACGCACTGTGCGCTTTGAAGAGGTGATTTCACTGCTGGGTATCGATGGTTTTCTGCAACGTTACCCGCACCAGCTCTCCGGCGGCCAACGCCAGCGCGTGGCCATTGCCCGTGCATTATTGACCAGCCCCGCGTTATTGTTAATGGATGAGCCGCTTTCAGGGCTTGATCTTGAAAGTAAGCAAGAAATATTGCCTTATCTGGAACGGTTGCATGACGAAACCAGTCTGCCCATTCTTTATGTCAGCCATGCTCCGGATGAAGTGGTGCGGCTGGCCGATCATCTGGTACTGATGGAAAACGGCAGCATTCAGGCCCAGGGTGACTTGAATTCGTTGCTAACCCGTTCTGATCTGCCCCTGTCAAAACTGGATGAAGCCAGCACTGTTTTACAGTGCCGGGTAGCATCCCATGATGAAACCTACCACGCCACCTATGTCGCCATCGACAACACCGGCCTCAATCAGAAGCTGCTGGTATCCTACAAACCCATGCCGGTTGACCATCCGGTACGGGTCAGAATCCTGGCTCGGGATGTTAGCCTGGCATTGCAGATGCAGGATCAAACCAGCATCAGCAACATTCTGCCCGCCAGGGTGGTGGAAATATTTCCCAGTGCCACCCCCTATCAGGTGATGGTCAAACTGGACATCGGCGGCCAGTTTATTCTTTCGAAGATCACCAGGCGATCGGAAGCAGTGCTGGGTATCGAAAAAAACAAGTTGGTTTATGCCCAGGTGAAATCCGTGGCCTTGATGCGCTAATTCGAAGGCACCCTATCCAGCCGCGCCAATAACCCACCCAGAAAGCAACCGGTCAGCAAGCCACTCAGGTGAGCCTGATTGGCCATCGGCATGATATTGGTAAAGCCCAACGCCAGCGCGATCAACATAAACACCATCAGCCCTTTGGGTAAACGAAAGGGCGGTGCCGGGCTGAAACGTTCGTAGAACCACAAATACCCCAACACGCCGTACACCACACCCGACAGCCCACCAAACCGGTTGCCGGTCCACAAAAACTGCACCAGATTGGAGATCACCGCGCAGATCAGAAACAGGGAAAACAACCGCACCGACCGTTGTGTGCGTTCCACCATACCGCCAAAGACCCACCAGGCACTCATGTTGAACAGAAAATGGAAAATACCAAAATGCACAAACGCCGGTGTAATCCAGCGCCACAGTTCAGCGCTGCTGGCAATGCTACGCAGGCTGCTGAAAAACATGAACGGCGCCCGGGCGGCGCTATCCATACCCTGCGCGGTCAGCAGGTACACCACCAGACTGATTACTATAACCGTTTTTGTGACCACGCCACTCAGTTGCATAATGCGCGAGAAGGTTAATCCACGATACAAACCAGACAGCTTCTCTGCCTGCGTGGTATCTTCATCCAGCAACCAGGAAGCCTGCCGGTAACGCTCATGATTGGGTTCATCAAGAAAGCGCTGTAATTCCTCCTGGGCCTGCGCTACCTGTTCGTCGCGATCAATGAAGATATTGGCCCCATCGTCCCGGATCTGCGCTGAAGCGGACACACCCAGACTTTTAAGATAATCCACAAAAGCCTGGGCATAACGGGGATGGCGGATAAAGGTAAGATGATGCATCAGAGCGTTTTCAGGACCTCGATAACATCGTCATGATGCGTCTTGGTTTTCACCTTGTCCATAACATGCTTGAGGCGTCCATCCTTACCGATGATGAAGGTGGTGCGCAGAATCCCCATAAACTCGCGCCCCATAAACTTTTTCAGCCCCCAGACACCGTACTTCTCGGCAATGGTTTTGTCTTCATCCGACAGCAAATCAAAATTCAACTCCTTCTTCTCCATAAAGCTCTGCAGCTTTTTCACCGGATCCGGACTCACCCCCAGCACCACCGTGTCCAGTTTGGCAAACTCCTTTTTGGCATCCCGGATACCACAGGCCTGGGTGATACAGCCCGGCGTCATGGCTTTGGGGTAGAAATAAAGCACAACATTTTTTTTACCTTTGTAATCTTTCAGGCTGACCTTATCTCCATTCTGGTTCACCAGAGTGAAAGCTGGCGCCATATTTCCCACCTTCGGGAATGCCATAGTTTGTCTCCTGTTCAGCAATAGCTAGAAATCATCGAACACTTCTCGAAAAGAAGCATAATTGACTTACAATACAGGGATCAACCAAGGAGGTCGATCTTGTCTAGTGAAATCAAAGCACCGTTTGGCGTGATGCTGGTGAATCTTGGAACGCCGGAAAATCCGGATGCCGCCAGCGTGCGAAAATACCTGGCACAGTTTCTCTCCGATCCACGGGTGATACGAGTACCACGCCTGCTCTGGTGGTTGATTCTTCATGGCATCATACTCCGCTTCCGGCCGGCTAAAGTAGCCCGGCTGTATCAGACCATCTGGACCGATGAGGGTTCCCCCCTCATGTGCATCAGCCGTAAACAAGAGGCCGCATTACAGGCACAGCTTGAACACAGCACCGGGCAGCGCATTCCGGTGCAGCTTGCCATGAGCTACGGCGAGCCCAGCCTGACCACCGCTGGACGTAAACTGGCGGCCAGCGCCGTAGAGCGTATCATCGTACTGCCGTTGTATCCGCAATATTCATCATCGACCACCGCCGCGGTATTTGATGGACTGGCCAACGCCCTCAAGCCCTGCCCGGACATTCCTGAACTGATTTTCATACGAGACTACTGGGCCCGTGAAGATTATTTACAAGCCCTGGCAAACAGTGTTCAGGAATTCTGGGACGAACACGGTAAACCAGACCGCCTGCTGCTGTCGTTCCATGGCATTCCCCAGCGCTACGAAGACACGGGGGACCCCTACCCCAGCCTGTGCCGCAAAACCGCCGCGGCTGTCGCCTCCCGCTTGGGGCTGGCGGATGATCAATGGTCGGAAAGCTTTCAATCCCGCTTCGGTCGCGAAGAGTGGGTCAAACCCTATACCGATGTACTGCTGGAACAATGGGGCAACGACGATAGCATTCAGCGCGTGGATGTGATCTGCCCGGCCTTCGCGGCGGACTGCCTGGAGACCCTGGAGGAAATAGAAGAGCAGAACAAGGTGACTTTCCTGGAAGCGGGGGGCAAAGCCTACCACTACATTCCCTGTCTCAATGATCGCCCCGATCACATTACCATGCTCAGTGACCTGATACTGGAACGCGCCAAAGCCTGGCTCTGAGCGTGACAACCGGTGAATTCTGGCTACGCTTACTGTATCAATTAATCACTTTATATCAGTGTTTTAGCGTTAGCGCATGGAACTAGAAGGATTCTCGCAGCTGGAAAAAATCGCTGAGGGCGGCATGGCCGTCCTGTACCGGGGCATTCAGACCTCCCTGGGGCGTCCGGTTGCCATTAAAGTCATGAAAGGCGCCCTGTCCGGTACCCCGGAAGCCCACGAGATGTTTGAGTGGGAATCCAGAATCGTGGCTCGCCTGGACCACCCCCATATTATTCGCGTCATTGATCGTGGCCTGACCTCCGACGAAATGCCCTATTTTGTCATGGACTACGTGGAAGGCCTGACCCTCAAGGACGCAATGAAAAGCAACAAGCTTTCGGATCGCCGCAAACTCCGCATTATCATGCAGGTAGCGAAAGCCTTGGGCTACGCTCACAAGAACAACGTGATTCACCGGGATATCAAGCCGGGCAATATCCTGTTGGACCGGGAGGGCAACGCCAGGGTGGTGGATTTCGGCATCGCCCGGCTCTCGGAGGATACGGAAGTCTCCAGCGTGCGCGAGGAAGGCATGACCGTGGGCACACCGGCCTACATGGCCCCGGAGCAAAAGCGGGGAGCCGCCTTTACCAGTTCCGCCAGTGACATTTATTCCCTGGGGGTCATCATGTACCTGATGCTGGCCGGCAAACTGCCGAAAGCAGGCTACCCCGCCCCTTCCCATTTCAATGCCAAAATTCCTTCCTCCCTGGACAAGATCACCATGGCCTGTCTGGCGGACGATCCGGACCGGCGCCCCAGCGCGGACAAACTGGTGGCCCTGTTACTGAAAGCACTGAAGGGGGCCCACCTCAAGAAAGAGCAAAAAGCTCAGGCACAGGAAACCTTTAAAGATCCCAAAGAAAAGTTCCGTCTGTTGGATGTGATTCGGGAAACCCCGTATGGCAGTGTCTGCCTGTATGAGAACCGGGAAGATCAGTCGCTGATGGTGCTGAAAAAGCGCGTGGGTAATTTCAAAGGTTATAACGAATCGGAAATACTATCCCGCATCAAACACCGCAACATCATTAACGTGCGGGGAGTAAGCCGCAATGACCGCTTGTTCATTACCATCCTGGAATACCTGTCCGGCGGCAGCCTGCAGAGCAGAATGGCCCATTCCATGTCCGTGGATGAGTTCATGCTGGTGGCAGATCAGATTTGTGACGCCCTGATCTTTGCCCACAGCAATCGTATCGTCCACGGCAACCTGCGCCCTCATAACATCCTGTTTGACGAGATGAACACCGTAAAGGTGATGGATTTCGGCTTTGAGCCCCACTACGAAGAAGCGTTGGAAGAAAACTGGTACAAGCCACCAGGGGAGCCTGCCTCACCACAGGCCGACGTGTTTGCAGCGGGTGTCATCTTCTATCAATTGCTCACCGGTTCACTGCCGGAGTGGAAACGCGGCCTGCTGCAACCCGGAGAGGCGTTTGCGGACATTCCACAGCATTTGCGCACGGTCATCAAAGCCATGCTCTGCCTGGAGAGCAATGTCCGTGTGCAGACCTTCGAAGAAGTAAAAAAATGCCTGCACATGGTCGAGAGCGAAGCAGACGAGAAAACCAAAACCAAAATCCAGAAGAAAGCGCCCCAACCCCGTCGTCGCAGCCCCTTGCGCAGCGTGGCGCTGGCTACTGCATTTTTACTGCTGCTGGGGGTCAATGGGGTAATTTACATGTGGATCTTTATGAACAAGGGGGCAGACCACCCCAGCATGGCCAATATCATGCAATCACTGGGTTTAAGGGCGGGAGACAACAGAACAAAAGGGTCAACACAGAACGAAGAGGAATTTGTCATGCAGAAGGTTGAAAAGACAAAACCGAATTAGCATTGTTTACTTGATGACCTCTTCACAATTCCTAAAAGTGTGATAGCTTAGCCGTTTGTGTATAGTCGATGCAGTCAGGAAGATTGCGTCCATCTCCCACTGGAGGGTGCCATGATCGATTACGAACTAACCGATCTTTTAATCGAACTGGAAGAAATTCAACAGGATCGATTTCTAAACAAGGCTCGCGGCCAGCAAGTTGTTGATTTATTGGCTTTTTATGAGATCCCACAAACCTTGTACACGTTACGCCAAGAGCCCCAGAATGGGCGTGAACCCCATCAATGCCGACGCAAGATTGCCCTGTTTGACTTCGCTCACGTACCACCGGAATGCAAGCCCCAACTGATCGAATGCCTGTTCATGATCGGCCATTCGCCGGAGTTTATTGCCGAAGCCCTGGGTGAAGACATACGGGCAGTGGCGGAGTCGTTGCGGTCGGTGGTGGACGAAAACCGGGCCAAGAAAGCCGCAGACCTGCGCAAGAATCCGCAGCGGTTCCGCTTGGTGAAAACCTGATCCGCTGTCTTTACTGATGCAATAAAAAAGCCGGCAGTCCAGCCGGCTTTTTTGCGTCAGGACAGCCTATGGAATGACCGTCCGCTCGCCCAGTTGCATTACCCGCCCACGTAGTTCAAGAGAATACCGGCCGCCACCGCCGAGCCGATGACACCGGCCACATTGGGGCCCATGGCGTGCATTAACAGGAAGTTCTGTGGATTCGCTTCCAGCCCAACCTTATTGGATACCCGCGCAGCCATAGGCACAGCAGATACACCAGCAGAGCCGATCAGAGGGTTAATGGCCTGCTTGGATACCTTGTTAAGCAGTTTAGCCATCAGCACCCCGCACCCCGTACCAATACAGAAGGCCGCCATACCCAACACCAGAATCCCCAGTGTTTCGGCCACCAGAAATGAAGAGGCGCTCAGCTTGGAGCCCACCGACAGGCCCAGCCCAATGGTTACAATGTTGATCAGTGCGTTCTGAGCGGTATCACTCAGGCGATCCACCACGCCACACTCACGCATCAGATTACCAAAGCAGAACATCCCCAGCAGTGGCGCTGCATCAGGCAACAGCAGTGCCACCAGCACCAGAATCAAGATTGGGAAAATAATCTTCTCCGCCGACGATACAACCCGCAACTGCTCCATCTTGATTTTGCGTTCGGCTTCTGTTGTCAGCGCGCGCATGATCGGTGGCTGAATCAAAGGCACCAGAGCCATGTAAGAATAAGCCGCCACTGCAATGGCCCCCAGTAAATCCGGCGCCAGCTTACTGGTGACGTAAATGGCGGTAGGGCCATCCGCACCGCCGATGATACCGATGGAGGCAGCATCAGCCAGGGTGAAGTCGATCCCAATCCCCAGGCTGGTCAACGCCAACGCGCCCAACAAGGCGGCAAAAATACCGAACTGGGCGGCAGCCCCCAACAACAGGGTACGTGGATTTGCCAGTAACGGGCCAAAGTCCGTCATGGCACCAACCCCCATGAATATCAACAGGGGAAACAGACCCGTGGTCAAACCCACACTGTAGATGAGATAGAGAATCCCGTCCGCATGGCCTGCCGCTTTCACCGTATGGCTCACCTGGTCGTGCAACGCAGGTTCAGCGCCATACCAGGCGTTCTTCACCTGGGAGGCCGTGGCATCCGCCGCCAGGCCGAGCATGGACTTCACACTGTCCACCAACGCAGCATCGCCGTAATACAGAGCATGCTCCAGGGCAGAGTCCGCCATCCCGGCCAACGGAATATTCGACAGAATGCCACCCACCCCGATGGGCACCAGCAACAGTGGCTCAAAGCCCTTTTTAATCGCCAGCCAAAGCAACACCAGGCCCACCAGAATCATAACAGCCTGGCCAATCTCCAGGTGATAGATACCGGTGCTGTGCCAAAGCTTTACTAAGTTATCCATGATTTACGCCCCGATTAACCGATGGACAGCAAGGTGTCGCCCACTTTCACGGCATCACCCTCTTTCACTGTAATGGAGGTGACCGTTCCGGATTTGGCTGCCCGCACTTCGGTTTCCATTTTCATGGCTTCCAGGATCACAATGACATCCCCCTCTTGAACCTGCTGCCCGACGGACACCTTCACCTTGAAGATATTTCCGGCCAACGGCGCGGGTACGGGTTCGCCAGCAGAGGTCGCGGGTGCCGGTGCCGCCGGGGCTGATGACGCCGCTGCAACATTGCTGATGTCGCCGCCATCGGTCACCTGCACCACATAGGACTGCCCATTGACGGTAACGGTGTACACCCCGCTGTCGGTGGCTGGGGTAGCAGGGGTTGCCGCCGCTGCCGGGGCAGGCTCCGCCCCGGTGGGTGCAGGCTCAAATGCAGCCGGATTGTTTCGGTTATCAAGAAACTTCAAACCAATCTGCGGGAACAATGCGTACGTCAGCACGTCATCCACTTCATCGGCAGCAAGCTGGATATTCTTTTCGCCGGCAATCTTTTTCAACTCCGTGGTCAGCTTGTCCATTTCAGGCTCAAGCAAATCAGCGGGGCGGCAGGTAATGGCCTCTTTGCCTTCCAGCACCCGTTCCTGCAACGCTTTATTGAATGGGGCGGGAGCGGCACCATACTCGCCTTTCAAAACCCCGGCGGTTTCTTTGGAGATGCTCTTGTAGCGTTCACCGGTCAGCACATTCAGTACCGCCTGCGTGCCCACAATCTGGGAGGTGGGTGTAACCAGGGGGATAAAACCCAGATCTTCCCGCACCCGCGGAATCTCCGCCAGCACTGCATCCAGCTTGTCGCCGGCCCCCTGCTCTTTAAGCTGGCCTTCCATGTTGGTAAGCATTCCGCCTGGTACCTGGGCCACCAGAATACGGGAATCAACGCCACGCAAGGCGCCTTCAAACTGCGCGTACTTCTTGCGGACTTCCCGGAAATAGCCGGCTATCTCTTCCAGTAAATGAATATCCAGACCGGTATCACGCTCCGTTCCTTCCAGAATGGCAACCACCGCTTCCGTGGGAGAATGCCCATAGGTCATACTCATGGACGAAATCGCCGTATCCACGTTATCAATCCCCGCTTCGGCGCACTTGAGTGCCGTAGCGGTGGACATGCCCGTGGTGGCGTGGCACTGCATGTGCACCGGAATATCCAGGGATTCCTTCAGGCGGCTCACCAGCTCAAACCCCACGTAGGGTTTCAACAAACCGGCCATGTCCTTGATGCAAACTGAATTGGCGCCCATATCCTCAATGGTCTTGGCCATGTCCACCCACATATCGATGGTGTGAACCGGGCTCACTGTGTAGGAAATGGTGCCCTGGGCATGCTTGCCCTGCTTGAGCACCGCCTGGATGGCGGTTTCCAGGTTACGGGGGTCATTCATGGCATCGAACACACGGAATACATCCACGCCATTGACAGCCGCCCGTTCAACAAACTTGCTCACTACATCATCAGCATAGTGCCGGTAGCCCAACAGGTTCTGCCCGCGCAGCAGCATCTGCTGGGGGGTATTGGGCATCGCTTTCTTTAATAATCGAATTCTTTCCCAGGGGTCTTCACCCAAGTAACGAATACAGGCATCGAAGGTGGCGCCACCCCAGGATTCAATAGACCAGAAGCCCACCTTATCCAGTTTTTCAGCAATGGGTAGCATGTCATCAATGCGCATGCGGGTTGCAAACAGGGATTGATGCGCATCACGCAGGACGACATCCGTAATACCTAAAGGTTTTTTTGCCTGACTCATGGGAACTGGCCTTTTTGTGGTTTCTGCTTAACTCTGGAATCAATTCGCTACTTGTGGCGCGAACGATGCCGGTGTATTGCGGCTGCGATAACAGCCATCAACGGACCGTCGTTAGCCTGGGACGGCTGCTGAACGGTTGGAGCGGGTGTTGAGGGAAGTTCGGATTCTGGCAGAAATTTGGAAATCAATGACGACATGACGCTGGTAGCCAATACCAGCAACACCAGGAACGAAAACACCGCCCCCATTCCGATTGCCATCAGGTTGACACCTTCCCACAGCAAATTGCTCATATTCTCGCCTCGTGTTTGGTTACACCTAATGCTGTGGCTTGATCGCCCGGGTCATGGCGCCCTGTTTGAAGCGCAGCGACCCGGCAGGACCCTGGGTCCACAAACTGCGCAAATTTACCGTTAATACCTACCCATAGCAACCTGAAGCCGGCAAAAAGGGCCGTAAAACCCGCCCTTTTTCACCCTTGCGCCACATAGCCTGAAAGCGCTGAAAATGGCAGAAAAATCAATGGCAGCACAGACTTTCGACGCCACTTTCAATGACCCATGAGTCTGCCTGTCACTGCAGCATAGCACTGGCAGCATGCCTGTAGGAAATAGCGGGAAGAAACAAGAACAGCTGCGGAATCGCAGCTAAAAAAAAGAGGCTGTATTGCTACAGCCTCTTTTCGGTATATGGCGCGCCCGGCACGATTCGAACGTGCGACCGCCTGGTTCGTAGCCAGGTACTCTATCCAGCTGAGCTACGGGCGCGTGGGTGATGCATTCTACGTAACAGGCTTTTTATGTCAATCAAAAATGATAACTAATTAATCAACTTAGCGGGCATTCACCCGACACTGCAACCTGCTAACACGTCTACATCGATTCAGGTTTGATGCGGCCCGGGTGCTCGCCCGGGCCGCCCTGAATAATGGCGGAGAAGGAGGGATTCGAACCCTCGATACGGGATAAACCGTATACTCCCTTAGCAGGGGAGCGCCTTCAGCCTCTCGGCCACCTCTCCAAAACGTGCGCGAAATGTTACTCGTTTTTTATCAAAATTCCTAGCCCAAATCGCTGATTTTGATAGAAATTACCCTAATCACCAGCAAAAGCAAAAAAAGCGATGGCCAGCATCGCTTTTTTCCAGGCTATCAAGATGTTACATGTCGTCGTGGTCTGAAGTCTTCTCACGCTGGATGCGCTGATAAATTTCTTCCCGGTGCACCGCCACTTCTTTTGGGGCGTTAACACCAATTCGCACTTGATTGCCTTTTACACCCAGCACGGTAACGGTCACTTCGTCGCCGATCATCAAGGTTTCGCCCACACGGCGAGTCAAAATTAGCATGTCCTTCTCCTGTAAATACTGCTCCCAGACAATTCCGGCTGCTGATCCGGTCTTATCCACTTCCGCATACCCAAACCTAATCTAATTATTGACCAGGTTTTAAATTTTGGTAGCACTGCAAAGGGATTTATTTGGGTTAGTTTTAAAATTTACGTGGCTTCGTGCGGATCTTTATCCAGATTGAAGCCATTGTGAAGCGCCCGAACTGCCAGTTCCAGATACTTTTCTTCGATTACCACCGATATCTTGATCTCAGATGTAGAGATCATCTGAATATTGATGGACTCTTCAGCCAGTACCTTGAACATTCTGCTCGCCACACCGGCATGGGAACGCATTCCCACCCCAACCATGGACACCTTGGCGACGGAAGCATCTGACTGTACTTCCTTGGCCCCAATCTCTGAAGCAATACCCTTCAGCACATTGGTGGCCTTTTCCATTTCGTTTTTGTGGACCGTGAAAGTGAAATCGGTGGTGTTATCCGCACCCACGTTTTGCACGATCATGTCCACTTCTATATTGGCGTCTCCCACGGGGCCCAAAATTCGGTAGGCCGCACCCGGGATATCCGGTACACCGCGTACAATGATCTTGGCTTCATCGCGGTTAAATGCAATTCCCGAAATAACTGGTTGTTCCATGGGATCCTCTTGATCAACGGTAATTAGCGTGCCCGGGCCGTCTGCAAAACTGGACAGCACCCGGAGTGGTACATTGTACTTGCCGGCAAACTCCACAGACCGAATCTGCAACACCTTTGAGCCCTGACTGGCCATTTCCAGCATTTCCTCAAAGGTGATCTGGTCCAGGCGCCGAGCGTTGCTCACCACCCGGGGATCGGTGGTGTAAACGCCGTCAACATCGGTGTAAATCTGGCATTCATCCGCCTTTAACGCCGCCGCCAGCGCGACCCCGGTGGTATCCGATCCACCTCGCCCCAAAGTGGTGATGTTACCCTGCTCATCCACGCCCTGGAAACCGGCAACCACAACCACCCGGCCCCGGGCCAGATCGGAACGAATCCGCTCCGCATCGATTTCCTGGATACGCGCTTTGCCATGAGCATCGTCGGTCAGAATACGTACCTGGCCACCGGTATAAGAACGCGCGTCATAACCGTCGCTCTGCAACGCCATGCTCAGCAGCGCAATGGTAACCTGCTCACCGGTGGTCACCAGAACATCCAGCTCTCTGGGTGAAGGTTGCTGGGTGATTTCATTGGCCAGGGCCAGCAAGCGGTTGGTTTCGCCGCTCATCGCCGACACCACAACCACCACGTCATGGCCGTCATCCCGAAATCGCTCAACACGTTTGGCGACATTCCGGATGCGCTCGATGGTACCCACTGATGTACCACCGTATTTTTGAACAATTAGTGCCATTGCTATATTTCTTAGAAAGGATTAAGGGTTATAGATTCCAGACCGGGCTGGCGGCTGAAAAAGATACCTGTTCCGCAGAGCAAACGAAAGGCCCGTATTGTATACCTTTTGTTGTTAGACAAAAGTACTGCCGGGCTAAATTTCGTACAAATCAGAGCTTTTCCGACAACCAGGCTTCAACAGACTGTATGGCTGCGGGTAAATTGACCACATCCGGGCCGCCGGCCATGGCCATATCCGGTCGACCGCCGCCTTTACCGCCCACCTGCTGCGCCACATGGTTCACCAGGTCACCGGCTTTCACCCTATCGGTCAAATCCCGGGTCACACCCGCCACCAGGCTGGCTTTTTTACCGCCGGCACCCAGCACAATAATGCCGGACCCCATTTTGTCTTTCAGCTTATCCACCATGTCACGCAGGGCTTTTCCTTCCACCCCGTCCACCACAGCAGCGAGCACTTTGACACCGGCTATTGCGGTGGCCTGACCCAGCAGATCATCACCGGCACTGCTGGCCAGCTTGGCCTTCTGCTTGTCCAGCTCCTTTTCCAGAGTCTTGACCCGCTCCAGAACCTGCTGCACTTTTTCCAGAGTGGTCTCCCGTGAACCTCTGACCAAAGCACTGATTCGATTCAGCGCCAACTCGGATTCATCCATCCAGGCCAATGCACCGGCACCGGTAACGGCCTCAATCCGACGCACCCCGGCGGCCACACCGGCCTCGGAAATAATGCGAAACACGCCGATATCACCGGTACGGGCGGCATGGGTGCCACCGCACAGCTCGACGGAGAAACGGTCTGTTCCCATGGAAAGAACCCGCACCTCGTCATCGTACTTCTCGCCAAACAAGGCCATGGCCCCCCTGGCTTTGGCGTCTTCGATATTCATCAACTCCGTAGTGACATCGGTATTGGCTCGTATCTGTTCGTTGACCAGGCGTTCAACGGCCTTGATCTCCTCGGGCTTCATGGCTTCCAGATGGGCAAAATCAAAACGCAGACGATCCGCTGTTACCAGCGACCCTTTCTGCGCCACATGCTCACCCAACACTTTGCGCAAGGCAGCATGCATCAAATGGGTGGCGGAGTGATTAAGTCGAATGGCCTGGCGGCGGGTGTTATCAATTTCGGTGGTAACCGCATCACCGACGTTCAGTTCGCCCTGCTCTAACACGCCATGATGCAAATGGGCGTCACGCTCCCTGGTGGTATCCGTCACCTCAAACTGCGCAGCCGGTGTGCGAATAAAACCAACGTCCCCAACCTGGCCACCGGATTCGGCGTAAAACGGCGTATTATCCAGCACGATCACGGCCTGCTGCCCGACGTCAATGCGTTGCACGGGTTTACCATCCACGAACAATTCGGTGACGGTGGATTCCGTGCTGATCTGATCATAGCCAATAAATTCACTGGCGCTCGACACCGCCAGGCCATCATGATAATTGGCTTTGAATTTGCCCGCTTCCTTGGAGCGCTTTTTCTGCTCTTCCATTTCTTTTTCGAAACCGGCCTGATCAATGGTCAGCTCCCGCTCCCGCGCGATGTCAGCGGTTAGATCCGCCGGAAACCCGTAGGTATCGTAGAGCTTAAACACCACATCACCGGGAATTTCCGTACCCTTAAGCTCGGCCAGATCCTGCTCCAGAATACGCAATCCCTGCTCCAGGGTTTTGGCAAACTGTTCTTCCTCAAGCTTGAGCACTTTCTCAACCTGCGCCTGCGCCTTGGCCAGTTCCGGGTATGCATCCCCCATCTCAGCCACCAGCGGTGCCACCAGTTTATGGAAAAACAAATCCTTCATGCCCAATTGATTGCCGTGACGAATAGCACGCCGCAGGATGCGGCGCAGCACATAACCGCGCCCTTCATTGGAGGGAAGCACGCCGTCGGTGATGAGAAATGCACAGGAGCGAATATGATCGGCAATCACACGCAGTGACTTGTTGTCATAGTCACTGCTGCCAACCACCTGCGCCACCGCCTTCAGCAGATTGGCAAACAGGTCGATTTCGTAATTGCTGTGCACACCCTGCATCACCGCCGCGATGCGTTCCAACCCCATGCCGGTATCCACCGATGGCTTGGGTAACGGCTCCAGCGTGCCATCCGCCTGGCGGTCATACTGCATGAACACCAGGTTCCAGATCTCGATATAGCGGTCGCCGTCTTCCTCCGGACTGCCGGGAGGGCCGCCCCAAACATCGGCGCCGTGATCGTAGAAAATTTCAGTACAGGGGCCACAGGGCCCGGTGTCACCCATCTGCCAGAAGTTGCTGTCTTCACCCAGGCGGGAAAAGCGATCAGGATCCACACCCATTTCCTGCAACCAGATCGCCTCTGCTTCCTTATCCTCGTGGTATACCGTTACCCACAGCTTCTCCTTGGGTAAGCCCAAGGTCTCTGTAAGAAATTGCCAGGCAAAGCGAATGGCGTCGGGCTTGAAGTAATCGCCGAAGCTAAAGTTGCCCAGCATCTCAAAAAACGTGTGATGGCGGGCGGTATAGCCCACGTTTTCAAGGTCATTGTGCTTACCGCCGGCGCGGACACAGCGCTGTGACGAGGTGGCGCGGGAATAATGGCGCTGATCGCGCCCCAGAAACACATCCTTGAACTGCACCATACCGGCATTGGTAAACAGCAGGGTCGGGTCGTTGCCCGGCACCAGAGAACTGCTGGCCACCACTTCATGGCCCTGGGACTGGAAATAATCGAGGAACGCTGTGCGGATTTCTGAGGTTTTCATAGCAGTGGCTAACTGAACTCGCTGTATGGGTAATTTAGGGGAGACCGGCCGTGAAACGAGGCTGTCTGCAAGGTGCGCAGTTTACCATCTATTACGGCTATTGCATCCAGGCGGGGCCAATAATGGTATCTTCAGGGGTCCGTTGGGTCAAAATCCAGGGCATAACGTATCTGTTCCAGGGTGAAGCCACGGTACTGTAAAAACCGCATCTGCTTGGCCCGCACCTTGAGATCTGTGGTTTGATGGTCGCCAAACCGGCGCCGAAAGGTGTTCAGGGCCTGCTCAAACCAGTCCACCGGATGATCAGCCAGCGCCTGCTGGATAAGGTCCTGGGCAATGCCTTTCTGTTTCAGTTCCGATTGAATGCGAATGGGTCCGTGGCCCTGGCTGATCCTGCCCCTGACCAGAGAATCGGCGAACCGGTAGTCACTTTGCAGGCCCTGCTGCACCAGTCCGTCCAATACCTGTTCCACCAGCTCGGGATCAAACTTTGACGCCAAACGTGAGATCAGCTCGCGCGCGCTGTAATCCCTGCGCGCCAGCAATTGAATCAGTTTCTCCCGAATGGCCTGTTCGGCTTCCATAACAGTCAGGCAACCGTCTCCGAGGCCAGGCGCCTCACCAGGCTTTCCAGGCGATTCAAGGCCTCTTCCGGCGTCATGCCCTTCAACTGGCGGCGGGCATCAAACTCGGCCTGGGCCTCCGGCTTGGTTTTGGCCGGGCGCCGGCCTTTGTCATCCCCTTCCTGAACCTGGCGCAGCAGCGCAGTCAGTTCCAGCTTTTGCTGTTTACCCGCCTGCAATCCAGCCACCTGTTTACTGGCCCGCTCCAGCCTCTGTTTCAGCTCCGCCGTCAGCCGCTCCGGTGCGGCCTGAGACGCCGCTTTGGCAACTTTTTGCTGGGCCGACTTCAACATCGGGCTATCCGGTGCCCTGCTCTTCGCCACCGGCCGGGACTGAGTGATTTTCCGCGGTGGCGGCGCGATTACCGCAGGCGGTTTGCTTCGGTTCAGGGCCTGCTCTCCCTCTTCCACCAACTCATCGAAAACCCGTTGCGACTCTTCCAAAACCAAATTCACGGTACCGGTTCCCAACGTACTGAGACGCCCAACAATAGTATCGGATCGACCGTAGGCGTGCCCCACTTCCATAATCTGTCGGTATAAACGTGTACGCTCTGAATCCACAATACTGGCCAGCCCGACACCGGCCAGGCCAACTTTACGCAGATTGATACTTATTTTTTCGGCAAAGGACAGGTCTTCCGACACCAAGTCAGCTAACTTTCCCATTTCAAGTTCCCATGTTGTTAATGGAAGCCCTACGGCGCTCGGGCATTGCAGGTAATGCTACACAAATTCAGTAGAAATGAAAAAGCCCCATAAGCGGGGCTTTCGTGTTACGGGCTATACCACAAGGGTCAGTCTTTCTTCTTGCTCATAAACTCGGACTTGGCAGACAGAAAACCGAGTTTCAGTGAATCCCAGGCTAACTCGACCCCTTCCTTGATATCTTCCCAGGCTTCTTCAGCGGCATCTTCCAGTTTATCGAACTTGACCTTGAGTTCGGCACGCTTCTCTTTCAGTTCACTGAGGGTATTGTCCAGTTTTTGCTTGTACTCACCCTGAGCCTCATCCAGCTTGGATTCCAAACGTTCAATATCGTTTTCCCATTCCGCCAATTGCTGCTTCAGCTTTTCCATATACTCATGCTTGCTCATAATCTTCCTCCCGGTTGTTATGACTGAGACTTTGGCAGATGCCGGGCCGCGTCATATTGATACATATCAAGCAACTATTTCATAAACAAGACAAGCACATTCTTAGTCCGAATTGATTACCCTGGATTGGAAAACGTCATAACGCCGTCATCCACCTCACCGTAGCGCAACATCGCCAGATCCAGAGCATAATTCTGGTGCAGTTTCCAGGGAGCCTTGTTGCCCTGACGAGGCAGCTTGGGCAGGGCTCGTTTTACATAGCCGGACTGCATGTCCAGAAACGGCACTTCATGAACCGAGCTGTCGGAGAGGCGCGGAGTTGCCTGATGCATGCCTTTTTTGTCCATGGTTTTCAGCAGGCGGCACAGGTACTCCAGTGTAATATCGGCTTTTAACGTCCAGCTGGCGTTGGTGTAACCAAACACCATGGCGAAATTGGGGATGTCCTTGAACATAACCCCCTTGTAGTTCATGGTTTGCGACATCTGTAACGGTTTGCCGTCCATCTCCAGTTCCATGCCACCCAACAATTGCAAATCCAAACCGGTCGCTGTGATGATGATATCCGCTTCCAATTCCTGCCCTGATTTCAGCAGAATTCCTTTCTCCGTGAAGGTGTCGATATGATCGGTCACCACCGAAGCCTTACCATGGCGAATCGCCTTAAACAAATCACCATTGGGTACTGCACACAATCGCTCATCCCATGGATTGTAGCTGGGAGAAAAGTGCTTCATATCGAAGTTGTCACCCACCTGACGGCGCACCTGGGATAACAGCAGGCGACGGATCGCCTTGGGTTTGGCCCGCGCCAGTTTGTAAAAGAACATCTGGAAGCCCACATTACGGGTACGGGCCATACGGTAAACCACTTTGGCGGGAAGATACTTGCGCAGTTTGTTTGACAGCTTGTCCCGCAACGGCACACTGGCAACATAAGATGGCGACCGCTGCAGCATGGTGATATGAGCCGTCTTCTCAGCCATGGCCGGTATCAGGGTCACTGCGGTGGCGCCACTGCCAATAACGACAACCTTCTTACCACTGTAATCCAGGTTCTCGGGCCAGTGCTGTGGGTGCACTATCTGGCCTTCGAAGCGATCGCGCCCAGGAAACTCGGGGGTATAACCCGCTGCATAATTGTAGTAACCGGTACAGCCCAGCAAGAACCGGCATTCGATCTGAATTACCTCACCGCTATCCACTTTTTGCACATCCACTGTCCAGGTTGCACGATCAGTGCACCAGGAGGCTTTCAAGGACTTATGCCCAAAGCGCACATGCTTTTCCACTCCGTACTCACGGGCCGTTTCCTGAATGTACGTTCGAATATCAGGGCCATCGGCAATGGCTTTCGGATTGGTCCAGGGTTTGAAGTTGTAGCCCAGGGTGTACATGTCAGAATCCGAGCGAATGCCGGGATAACGGAAAAGATCCCAGGTCCCACCGATCGCCTGTCGGCCTTCCAGTATGGCGTAGGATTTTCCAGGCAGTTTTTTCTGCAGATGACAGGCGGCCCCAATACCGGAAAGGCCAGCACCGATAATCAACACATCCACGAATTCCATCGTCATACCAAGCTCTCTATCACTATGATTTTATTAGAATTTAAACAACCTACCGGCCATTTAACCAAGCCAACTCTCGTGTAGCACAAAATTAAACCACTCAGCTTAGACATAGAACAATAAAATCACCGCCCTGTCACTGTCAATAAGGACCAACATTTGGTTTTTTGAGTCAATACAGTACGCAGACACAGTGCTGATGAAGTTGATACACATCAATTGAAATTTTCCCGGCCGGCCTTATAAACATCCCTGTAACACTTACCTAGCGGAGGGAATCACATGACTACGTCAAAACAAATGAGCAACTCGTTACGCGGATTTGACAATTTCCAGCAGTTGGTGGACAACTTCTTCGGGCGCAGCAGCGGTGGATTTCCCGCCTTTGCTGACGAGGCTTTCAATATGCCGGCCACTGATATTTCCGAGAACGAATCAGAGTACAGCATCAGTGCGGAACTGCCTGGCATCCGCAAGGAAGACATCGATGTATCGCTACACGATGGTGTGCTGTCCATTGAAGCCCACAGCAAAAGCGAGCACGAGGAGAAAGGCGACAAACAGATTCGCTCTGAGCGGCGTTATGGCAAATTTGTGCGGCGTTTCACCCTGGGGGACCATGTCGATGATGGCGCGGTACAGGCGACATTCGAAAACGGCGTGCTCAAACTGATTGTTAAGAAAAGCGCCCCACAGGAAGCGCCCAAACCGAAAACCATCCCCATTGGATAAACAAAAAAGGCGCACCGCAAGGTGCGCCTCTTCCAGGCCTGAAGGCCGATCTCAGGCGGACTTCACCTTTGACTCCATGCCATTGGACATGTGACACAGGCCCTGCATATCAAGGACTTCCACTTCCTTGCCATCAACGAAGATAACACCCTGTTTCTGCAAACGGGTGAAGACACGGGAGACGGTTTCTACCGCCAACCCCAGAAAGTTACCGATGTCGTTGCGCGACATGGGCAGCCGAAAACCGGAAGCAGATAATCCACGCTTTGTATGCCGGGTAGAAATACTTAACAGAAGCGATGCAATGCGCTCTTCCGCGCTCTTCTTACTGAGCAACATGATCAACTGCTGGTCCGCCTGAATCTCTTTACTCATCAATTGAAAGAAATGACGTTGCAGAGACGGTATCTGGGCTGAAAGCACTTCCAGCTTATCAAACGGTATCTCACATACCGCTGCCGTCTCCAGTGCCTTGGCCGAGTTGGAATGAATATTGGTGCTGATTCCATCCACGCCCAACACTTCCCCCGGCAGATAAAAACCGGTTACCTGCTCTTCACCGTCTTCCGTCACCGAGTAGGTTTTGATGGTTCCGCTGCGAACCGCAAAGATCGATGCAAAGGGGTCACTGGCGCGAAACAGGTGCTCGCCTTTTTTCAACGGCTTGCTGCGCTTAATAATGTTATCCAGCTCGTTAAGCTGGGTGTTACTTACCGCCACGGGGAGGCATATTGGATTCAGGCTACAATCCGTGCAGGATACGTTGATATTGCGGGTAGGAACGCGGTTCTGGGATTCGTGCTCTGAAGACATAGGTGATTCCGTGCTGAATAACTGGGGCAGTCGTACTCATTGAACTAGTTCAGCGATACTAACACGGTTTTACACACCTAGAGAACTCTTGAAAAACGTCTTCCCTCTTTCACATGTTGCGGCAAATAGACATCAAACAGCATGCATATCTTCCTCACCACCAGGCGCCCCTTGGGGGTGACGTTATACACACCGTTTTGCAGGGACAACAGCCCGGCATTCACAAACTCATTCAAGCTTTTGATTTCACTTGAAAAGTAGTGTTCAAAACGAATACCAAACTGCGATTCTATCTGGGCCGGAATGAGCCAGTTCTGACACAGAAGTGACATGATGACCGCGCGACGGATTTCATCATCGGTTGACAGCACCACGCCCGCATTCAGTGGTGAGTTGTTTTCCTCCACAAGACCCTGATACTCAGTGATGGATTTGGTGTTCTGGCAGTAAATATTGTTGATCAGACTGATGGATGATACCCCCAGCCCAACCAGATCAGCGTCTTTAAAGGTAGTGTATCCCTGAAAGTTCCGGTGCAAACTGCCTTCAGCCTGCGCCAGTGCCAGCTCATCGGTTGGTTTGGCAAAATGATCCATTCCGATATAGACATAACCGGCATTCATAAGCTGATTGGAGGCGTCACATAATATTTGCAGCTTTTCTTCCGCCGGAGGCAGCGCTTCTTCCGGCAGCAAACTCTGGGATTTAAATCGCTGCGGCAGGTGAGCGTAATTAAACAAAGAAATTCGATCCGGTGACAGGTCGATTACTTTTGTTATGGTCTCGCGAACCGATGCAACCGTCTGGTACGGTAATCCATAGATCAGATCAAAGTTAACAGACCGATACTGATAGTTTCTGGCCGCCTGCAGCAAGTCTCTGATCTGCTCATAAGACTGCACCCGGTTAATGGCTTCCTGAACCCGTTGGTCAAAATCCTGAATGCCCAGGCTGATCCGGTTAAAACCAAGCCCCTTGAGTAAACCAAGCTTGTTCCCATCGATGGTGCGGGGATCGATCTCGATGGAGTATTCACCCCGTTCGGGTTCCACCAGATGAAAATGTCGGCCAATCTCAAACCACAGCTCTGTCAACTCGGCATCACTGTAATAGGTCGGTGTACCTCCACCCCAATGCATCTGATAAACCGGGCGCGCAGCATCGAAATCCTTCGACTTTAATCTGATCTCTTTGATTAATGCATCCAGATAGCGGCGCTTTTTCTCATCACTTTGGGTAATAACCTTGTTGCAGGCGCAGTAATAGCAAAGGGATGCACAAAACGGTAAGTGCACATACAGGGAGAGCGGCATGCGGGAGGCATTACTACGGCCTACCGCATCTTTGTAATCCTGATCGGTGAATTCTTCATGGAACTGCAACGCGGTAGGGTAGGAGGTATAACGAGGGCCCGCTACATCGTGCAGCCTGATAAACTCACTGTCCCATAGTGAATCCTGACCTGACTCTTCTTTCACCAAACGCATAGAGTATTCCCGCTACCACTGAATATTTACGAGTGTCATACACTGTGCATTATGCTGAAACCCGAACAAGGTATCTTGACCCACGTCAACGCCAGGCATACGGGCGGGCAAAGTCCCCTCAAAGCGTTGATCCAAAACAAAAAAGCCGACGCATTACTGCGTCGGCTAAACAACTTTGGACATTGTTTTAAACGAATACGACTACATCAGGCTTCTGCCAGAGCTTCTTCATCCTTTACCGGTGTTTTAACGCTCAACATCTGGTTGCGAATTTCCTGCTCAATGGTAGTGGCGATGTCCGTGTTATCTTCAAGGAACTTGGCCGCATTGGCTTTACCCTGCCCGATCTTATCACCCTGATAGGAATACCAGGCACCCGATTTGTCCACCAGGCCACAGGCCACACCTAAATCCAGCACCTCGCCCATATGATAAATACCCGACCCGTACAAAATCTGGAATTCAGACTGTTTGAAGGGAGGTGCCACCTTGTTTTTCACAACTTTAACGCGGGTCTCATTACCCACCACTTCTTCACCTTGCTTCACTGCTCCGGTACGTCGAATATCCAGACGGACAGAAGAATAAAATTTCAGTGCATTGCCGCCGGTGGTGGTTTCCGGGTTACCGAACATAACACCAATTTTCATACGAATCTGGTTGATGAATACCACCAGGCAATTGGCCTGCTTGACACTGCCGGTGATCTTACGCAACGCCTGCGACATCAGGCGTGCCTGCAAGCCTACGTGACTGTCACCCATTTCACCCTCGATTTCCGCTTTTGGCACCAAGGCAGCAACTGAATCCACAATAATCACGTCAACCGCGTTGGAGCGCACCAACATATCGGTGATCTCCAGCGCCTGCTCTCCGGTATCGGGCTGGGAAACCAGCAGGTCGTCAACATTCACTCCCAGCTTCTGGGCATAAATAGGGTCCAGAGCGTGCTCCGCATCCACGAAGGCACAGGTTAAGCCCTGCTTTTGCGCCTGTGCCACGGTGCTCAATGTCAGGGTCGTTTTACCGGAAGATTCGGGACCATAGATTTCAACAATTCGTCCCTTGGGCAGGCCCCCGATACCCAGGGCAATGTCCAGCCCCAGTGAACCTGTGGAAATGACGGGAATCGCCTGCAATTCCTGATCGCCCATGCGCATAACCGCACCCTTACCAAACTGCCGCTCAATCTGAGACAGCGCAGCACCCAGTGCCTTTTTCTTGTTGTCATCCATCAATCATTCCTCACAGTTATTCGACTACCCAATCAATTACTGTATATTTAAACAGTATTATTCTGAATCATCAAGTAATTGCGTTAATTCTTTTTTCTGGGCTGCTGTGGATAGCGCGGCCGGGGACGGCTGTTCAGCAAGCCAGCGGCGAATTCGCACCAGCAAGCCCTGTAGGGCAAGGGTGACGGCTGCCGCCCTCACATCACGCCTGCTGCCGGGCAGCACCGCCAGGGAGGCGTCCAGTTGCCCTCCCACATGCCAGGCCAACCAGACGGTGCCAACGGGCTTGTCGTCCGTGCCGCCATCCGGGCCGGCAATACCGCTGATGGCAACCGAAAAATCAGCGCCGGATTTCTTCAACGCACCGGCGGCCATCTCTTCCACCACGGCGCGACTGACGGCGCCATACTTGTTGAGCGTGCGCACCTTCACACCCAGCATATCCCGCTTGGCCTGATTACTGTATGAAATATAGGCTCGATCAAACCAGCCTGAACTACCGGCCACCTGAGTGATCGCCTGGGAGACCCAACCACCGGTACAGGATTCCGCTGTAACTATTTTTTTGTCCTGGTCTGTTAACAAAGCACCGAGCTGTGTTGCCAGCGCTTCAATCAACAGCACTTGATCCGAGTACAACAACATTGACTGTTCTACGTGAGAAAATTGTCCTGAATTCTACTGGTTTAATGCCCCTGGAACCACGCCGAATCCACCCTATTTTCGGTAGTTAACCGAGCTGACTTTTCTGCCTGTCCAACACCACCCATTTTAGCCTTCTAGTTCTTTCAAACCCACCCAGACAGGGTACAATGCCAGTTTTTGATTATTCAACTCAGGGCCCATCAGAAAACAGCATGTCTGCAGCACAAGCACAACAATCAAAACACACCCCGATGATGGAGCAATACCTGCGCATCAAGGCCGATCACCCCCATGAGCTGGTGTTTTACCGCATGGGCGACTTTTACGAACTTTTTTACGAAGACGCACAAAAAGCCGCCGATTTATTGGATATTACCCTGACACAACGGGGCCAGTCAGCGGGCAAGCCGATTCCCATGGCCGGGGTGCCTTACCATGCTGCGGAAAACTATCTCGCACGCCTGGTTAAGATGGGTGAATCCGTGGCAGTGGCGGAACAGATCGGTGATCCGGCAGCGAGCAAGGGGCCGGTAGAGCGCAAAGTGGTCAGGGTGGTCACCCCCGGCACGGTCAGTGATGAAGCCTTACTGGATGAAAAATACGATAACCTGTTGTGTGCCATCACCCAGCACCTGGACAAATTCGGTATCGCGCATCTGGACATTTCCAGTGGCCGGTTTTTCGTCTCAGAGGTCGATGGGGAAGCCGCCCTGATGGCGGAACTGGCGCGCCTGAACCCTGCCGAGTTATTGGTGACGGAGGACTCTCACCTTTACAGCCTGGTGTCCGGGCGCAAAGGCCTGCGTTCACGCCCAGCCTGGGACTTTGACCAGGAATCAGCACAACGGGCCCTGGTGCAGCAGTTCCAGACCCAGGATCTGGGCGGCTTCGGGTGTGACAGCATGACCATTGCCATCGCTGCTGCCGGTTGCCTGCTGCAATACGCCAAAGAAACCCAGAAAGCCGCCCTGCCTCACATTCGTGGCCTGGCAGTGGAGACGTTGAGCGATTGTGTGGTGCTGGACAGCGCCACCCGGCGCAACCTGGAACTGACTGAAAACATTCATGGCGAAGACAAATACACATTGGCCTGGGTTTTGGACAAGACCAAAACCGCCATGGGGGGGCGCATGCTGCGCCGCTGGCTGCATCGCCCGATACGCAACCGAAAACAGTTAACACAACGGCAGGACACCATATCTGCCCTGCTGGACAACTACCAGTACGAACCCATTCAGGCGGTACTCAAGCAAATTGGGGATATCGAACGTATCCTGGCGCGGGTAGCCCTGAAATCAGCCCGGCCCCGGGACCTGTCACGGTTACGCGACGCCTTTAATGCCCTGCCTGCTCTGCAAGAGGCCATAAAGGCCATTCACTCCACTGTGATGACGCATCTGGCAGAGGACATCGGTGAATACCCGGAATTGGCCGAGCTGCTCAATACAGCCATTATAGACACCCCGCCGGTGCTGATTCGGGATGGTGGTGTCATCGCGGAAGGCTTTGACGCCGAACTGGATGAGCTGCGCGCCATCAGTGAAAATGCCGGCCAGTTTTTGGTGGATCTGGAGCAGCGGGAACGGGAGCGCACGGGACTGACAACGCTGAAGGTCGGTTACAACCGGGTCCACGGTTACTTTATTGAGATCAGCAAAGCCCAGTCAAAACAGGCGCCGGAAGAATATATTCGGCGCCAAACCCTGAAGAATGCCGAACGCTATATCACCCCGGAACTCAAAGCGTTCGAAGACAAGGCCCTGAGTGCAAAGAGCCGGGCTCTGGCGCGGGAAAAGTCCTTATTCGATTCCCTGCTGGATCGATTGGCCGAGCAACTGTTTGAACTGCAGGGCAGCTTTATGGCGGTGTCAGAGCTTGATGTTCTGGCCTGCCTGGCCGAACGTGCCGATACGCTCGCGCTGTCCAGGCCCACGCTGACTGATGAAGCCGGCATGCAGATCGAAGCCGGCCGTCATCCGGTGGTGGAACAGGTGCTCTCTGACGCATTTATACCCAACGATCTGCGGCTGGACAGTTACCGTCGCATGCTGGTGATCACCGGCCCCAACATGGGCGGTAAATCCACTTTCATGCGCCAGATTGCTTTGATTGCCATCCTGGCCCACGTGGGCAGTTTCGTACCGGCAGCCCAGGCCAAAATTGGCCCCCTGGACCGAATTTTTACCCGCATAGGTTCCTCTGACGACCTGGCCAGTGGCCGTTCCACCTTTATGGTGGAAATGACCGAGACCGCCAACATTCTGCATAACGCAACCCGTCAGAGCCTGGTACTGATGGATGAAATCGGCCGCGGTACCAGCACCTTCGATGGGCTTTCTCTGGCCTGGGCTTGTGCCAATCACCTGGCCGTCAAAATACAGGCGCTGACCCTGTTTGCGACCCATTATTTCGAATTGACCCAGTTGCCGGATCAGGCACCCAACGTGGTTAATGTACACCTGGCGGCCAAAGAGCAGGGGGATACCATTCTGTTTTTGCACAAGGTGATGGAAGGCCCCGCCAACCAAAGCTATGGTTTACAGGTGGCGAAGCTGGCCGGTGTACCTGCAAATGTCATCACCAATGCCCGTAAAAAACTGGCGCAATTGGAAAAGCAGGATCTGAATAATCAGGCGCTGACCCATGCCAATCAGCCGTTGCAGTCAGATCTGTTTGCAGAACCTGCGCCCCCCCACCCGGTGGTGGAGATGCTGGGCAAACTGGACCCGGATTGCATCAATGCGAGACAAGCGCTGGATTTGGTGTATAAGCTAAAGGAAATGACCGAAAAGTCATAGCGCGCAAGCTTTTGTATACCAACGGCTTGAGGGTTATGGACAAAGCACAATTTGAGTTGCCTGTGGTTCATATAGGCAGTAGACTCCCCGGCGTAAAATTTAGTAGAGGGCGCTAATTCATGACATTCGTTGTTACCGATAATTGCATAAAGTGCAAATACACGGACTGTGTTGAAGTCTGTCCAGTGGACTGCTTCTACGAAGGACCCAACTTCCTGGTTATCCACCCTGATGAGTGCATCGACTGCGCGCTGTGTGAACCTGAATGCCCGGCAAACGCCATTTATTCTGAAGATGAAGTGCCTGCAGATCAGCAGGAGTTTGTTGAGCTGAATGCTGAATTAGCCGAGACCTGGCCCAATATCACCGAGAAGAAAGACCCCTTGCCCGATGCTGAAGAGTGGGATGGTGTTGAAGGCAAGATCCAGTACCTGGATAAATAATTTCCCAACCAATTATCCCAACACAAAAAAGAAGGGCGGTTTTTACACCGCCCCACCTCGCTTGGATATCCTTACCCAGGCTTCCTGCCTAATGTCCCTGACGATCATCCTCATCGTGTCCTTGAATCAGCATCCTGCCGACATGGAAATCATACTCCACAGCACGCAAAACAACATCATTACAAATTGACACAATTTGAACTCGATTGTAAGACAATTATATTTCAATCTTTAAAATCAATGATTTATGATAAGGCGGCTTTGTAAATATAGGCTTTTCAAAGGTAGAAACTTTGAGTCTCGCACACAGATGTAAGATATTTCCTACACAGACCAGGGATTATGTCCTATGATGTGCAGTATAGAAATTTGAAGTAATTCTTTGGACAAAAACAAAGAAGGGCGGTTCAACCGCCCACCTCGCTTCGAACTTTTCCTAAGCTCTTATACCGTATCCCTTACAGCACACTATCTGGCTCCCTGCATCCTCCATGAATTCCCTGAAGCAAATATTATGCTTCTGATTCATCCGTGAGAATTCCTGAATGCCTTCCTGGCAAGCTCTTCTTCCATAACAAGCTCATCCATTTGCGTCTGCTCCTGCCGACATGAGAAGTCTACCCTGGCCGAATACTAAATCAACACTCGCCCACTTCCCCCTTGACCAGGCCTTATAGCAACCACTTCATTTAGTACTTAAAATTCAAAAAGTTAGACAACATTGGCAGCGGCGCCTGTGTATATTTCATCCTCAGACCTACACAACTGCAGGAAATATCTCACAAAAGTACACGCATACATCCCACAAACACAAAACGCGCCATTGGGCGCGTTTTGTGTTTGTGCTAAAAGCTGTCAGCAATGTCTTGGATCAGCCACCAAAGATAGCTTCACCTGTGAGGCCTTGCTTCTCAAGCAAATCCCGAAGTCGTTTGAGTGCTTCCACCTGGATCTGTCGGACTCGTTCCCGGGTCAACCCTATTTCCAGCCCCACCTCTTCCAGCGTGCTCATTTCATACCCACGCAAACCAAACCGCCGGGCTATCACCTCCCGTTGCTTGCTGGGCAGTTGATCCAGCCAATAATCAATGCTGTAGCGCAAGTCTGCATCCTGCAACAACTCTGCAGGATCAGATACATTGGTATCGGCGATGGTATCCAACAGAGACTTGTCGGAGTCATGGGCCATGGGTGTGTCAACCGACGATACCCGCTCGTTCAACCCCAGCATCCGCTTAACGTCCTCCAGGGGTTTATCAAGCAACTCCGCGATTTCCTCTGCACTGGGCTCATGATCCAGCTTCTGGGTCAGTTCACGGGCGGCACGTAAATAGATATTCAATTCCTTGACCACATGAATCGGCAGGCGGATGGTCCGCGTCTGATTCATGATAGCCCGCTCGATCGTCTGTCTAATCCACCAGGTGGCATAGGTCGAGAAGCGGAAACCCCGTTCAGGGTCGAATTTTTCCACCGCCCGGATCAAACCGAGGTTGCCCTCCTCAATCAGATCCAACAGGGACAATCCGCGATTGACATAGCGCCGGGCAATCTTAACCACCAGTCGCAGGTTACTTTCAATCATCCGTTTACGTGCATCTTCATGACCACGCAACGCACGGCGAGCGTAATAAACCTCTTCTTCCGGGGTTAACAGCGGCGAAAAGCCTATTTCATTGAGATACAGTTGGGTGGCGTCCAGGGTTTTCTGCATGCCTGGTTGAGCCACAAAGGAATCATCATCACTGTCATCCGAGCCGCTGCGTTTGTCACGCAATTCGGCAGCACGTTCTTCGAACGCATCCTCAAGATCAGTGTCTTCTTCTACGTATTCCAAGTCTGGATTGTCTTCCCGCTCTGCTTGCATCATTGCTATCTTCCCGCGCTATTTAGTTTTTATCACCGCCCACATTGATGCGGCCCCGTGCTTGTAAGTCTGCTCACAGAGCAGTAAATATGCTTGCCTGCCGTCCCACTCAGCGATTTGGCAAATACGTCATCGGATTAACCGGCTTTCCATCGCGACGAATTTCAAAGTGCAGCTTGTCACGATTTGCGCCGGTAGAACCTATTTCGGCAATTTTCTGCCCAGCTTTAGCGATATCACCTTCACTCAGTAGTAATCGGCTGTTGTGGGCATAGGCACTCAAGAACGTTTCGTTGTGCTTGATGATGATCAGATTGCCGTAGCCCACCAAACCGGTTCCGCTATAGACAACCTTGCCATCCGCCGCTGCAAATACAGGTTCTCCTTTCCTGCCGGCTAAATCGATCCCTTTATTGATCCGCCCCGATAACGAGAACGATTCAATCACAGGACCTTTTGTTGGCCAGCTCCAAGACATATCTACCTTTTTATGTCTTTGATTTGCAACTTTTTCTTGGACCGGTTTGGTATTGGTTTGCGGTTTCTTATAACGACTTGTTTGTTTGGATGTCGTACGTTGAGTGGGTGCTTGAGGGCTGCGGCTGCGCGCTACAGTGGAAGATTCCAGGCTGATAACCTGTCCGGGGTAGATGCGGTAAGGGGCGGAAATGCCGTTACTTTTGGCTAATTCTTCGTGATCACGATTATAGCGCCAGGCGATTGAGTACAAAGTTTCACCGGTCTTAACCTGGTGAGAGCCTTGAGTGACGGGGGCTGGAGAACGATATACGTTTCTGATGGGCTCATAGCGGGAAGGGCCACAAGCGCATAGCAGGCACGCAAGCCCCATCACCTGTAAGCACTTAATAACGGCCTTCTTCCTCAGAAACACTATGCTGCTCCGCCCACCCGCTCCTGTTCAGATCACAAATTCGCCTAAATTACTTTAGAATCAAAATTCATAAACCTCTTAGGCTTATTACGACAAAATCTAACCGTTTTTTGAACGAATTCACACTAGCTGATCACTATTTGTTCAAATCTGAACTAACGATCCGCTGTTGGTTCACTGGATTTCGTCTTTCCCAAGCGCTCCAGAAACAACACCAGGACCACCGCAAACACCATCAGCAGAACGCTCAGCATCAGCTTGGGATCCTGCCCGGTGAGTTCCAGGTAGCTTTGCGGCAGGACATTGGCCTGATCTACCGGCACCGTCTCACCGTGGCTATTGATTCTGGTGGTGAGCGTTTGCTTCCAGGGCCAGATTTTGTTCAACGATCCCAGCATGAATCCCGTTAACACCGCCATGGTAAGATTGTGATAGTGATGCAGCAACCAGGACAACAGTCGCGTAAACAGTAATAAGCCAAAAACACAGCCCGCGGCGAATATCGCCAGATTAATCAGCTCCAGGGATTTCACTGCACCGATCACATGGGCGTACATGCCCATCAACAGCAGAATAAAGGAGCCGGAGATTCCCGGTAACACCATTGCACAAATGGCAATGGCACCGGCAATAAAGAGGGTCAGCGGATTGAGGGCTATTTGCTGGGGGGACACGGTGGTAATCAGAAACGCAGTAACCGCGCCTCCGGCAAGCCCCAGAACAGTGTTGAGCTGCCATCGGGGAATCTGTTTGCCAATGTACAGGGCGGAAACCAGAATCAGGCCGAAGAAGAACGACCACAGCAGCTCCGGTTGCGTTTTCAGCAGATGAGACAGAATCTTGGACAATGTGAATATGCTGGTGAGAATGCCCAGCATCAGGGTCAACAGGAAATTACCGTCCACTGAACGCCATGCCGCTAACGGCCCCTGCTTCAACAGAATCCCAATGGTTTTGGGCCCCATTGCACCAATGCTGTCAATCAGCCGTTCATAAATGCCGGTGATGAAGGCCACAGTACCCCCGGACACACCGGGTACGATGTCCGCCGCCCCCATGGCCATGCCCTTTACATAAATCCAGACGAAATCTTTTGCCGATGGGCTTTCCATGTTTGAACTACCTGATTCGGGAGAGGGTGAATGGCGCGCCTGGGGATTACTCAACGCAGGCCGGATCGGAAGGGCACGAAACGCACATCTTCGATAAATTCCCGCTCATATCCCTGTTCCGTTCGTGTAATACGAAACAGCTTCTGCTCATGCTCCCCAATGGGAATCACCAACCTGCCGCCAATCGCCAGCTGTTCCAGCAGTTCCTGAGGAACATCGGCGGGAGCTGCCGCCGCCAAGATGCCGTCAAAAGGCGCTTTATCCTGCAATCCCACGCTGCCATCCGCATAGCGAAGCATGACATTATTAATCTTTAATGCGCGCAAACGCTGACGTGCTTTTTCCTGCAGTACCTTGATACGCTCGAGGGAAACAATTTCTTTGGCAAACCGCGCCAGGACTGCAGTCTGATAGCCTGAGCCCGTGCCGATTTCCAGCACTTTGTCCAGAGGCGCCCCTTCAATCAGCAGCTCCGTCATGCGGGCAACAATATACGGTTGCGAGATGGTCTGGCCATGCCCGATGGGGAGCGCGGTGTCTTCATAGGCCCGATGCGCCAGCGCCTCATCCACGAACCAGTGCCGGGGCACACTGCGAATTGCTTCCAGAACCGCGTAATTGCAGATCCCCTGATCCTGCAAACGCGCTATCAAGCGATCCCGGGTACGCTGTGACGTCATGCCGATACCATTCAGCCCCGTTGCTGCCAGAAAAGAATCGTTCACTCGCTGGTCCTCATCCCGTGTACGTCAATCATCTCAATAAATTCTTGTTATTCAAGTAATTCATTGTAAAAGAAGGTGTTGAAAACGGCGAGTCGAATTGTGGCTTTATTTTGCCCGGAGGATAGAAAGATCCTTAAGCTTGACTAATTCCCGCAACACCGTGGTGGCAAAGGCTCCTTTTGGCAGTTCAAACTCCAGGGTTTCACCGAGTGTATCGGACCCCAGCACCAGGTTGTGAGGCAGTAGCCGTAACGCCCGCACATCAACCTTCATATTTGCCAGCTTGAAGAGCGCCAGAATCGAAGGCGGCACCCCTGCGCTTTCAGCCCCCGCCAGATAGCCCCCGAGATGAATATCGCCGCCGTTATAACGGGCCTGCAGGGTTGTGCTCCACGCCGCCTCGTGAAAGTAACTCTGATTGCCATCGAGCATGATGGGGTCCCCCGGCTGCCATGCTTGCCAGGTGCCGGCCCGAACCCGCTGCCCCAATTCTCCGTTAAACAGCCAGCTGCGCAGGGTGGTCAATACCCGACTGCGTTGCGCTCTATCTTCCGGTAATTTGCCTTCCCCAGCATATGCCAGCGCTTCGTCTATGTTGGCACCATGATGGCCAAACCGTTGCGGCCCAAAATAATTCGGCACACCGGAGGCTGCCACAGCGGCGGCCCGGGACTGCAGATCCTCTGGGTTTCGTGCATTACGCAGACGAATAAAAAAGCGGTTACTTTTATGGGTTCCGATACGAAGCTTGCGGTGGTGCCGGCCAAATCGCAACAGGCGGATCCCCTGCGCGGCCAATTGTTGCTGATCCGGCTGCGGGTCTTTTCCCGGCAGATGAATGGAAAACCATTGGCTGGTAAGGCCACGCCGGTCCTTAAGGCCGGAGTAACTCACTTGGCGCTGGGACACACCAAACAGTCGAGCCAGACACTTCACGGTGTAACGGGTGTTGTGATCATCGGTCTGCAGCAACAGGAACAGATGTTCGCCATCACCACTGGGCTCAAAACCCAACACCTCCTCCACCACGAAATCCCCGGCACAGGTTTTAAAGTCGGCTTGGGCTGTTGGCACGCCACCGGCATAAGGCGCATGCTCCAGTCCATGGGCAGGCAGCCCCTGATGCAACTCGCTCACAATGGGCAGATCAAAGCCACAGCGTGCACGGCAATGCCCTCTTTGCGGCCGGTGTAACCCAAGTTTTCGGTGGTGGTGGCTTTCACGTTGACCGCCGTCAGCGCAACCTCTAGATCGGTGGCGATGTGCTGGCGCATGGCCGGAATATGAGGCGCCATTTTGGGGGCCTGCGCGACGATGGTGATATCCACATTGCCCACCCGATAACCCGCTTCCACCAACCGAGCGACCACGGTACGTAACAACTGCCGACTGTCGGCACCCCGGTAGCGGGCATCCGTATCGGGAAAATGCTGACCGATGTCCCCCAGCGCCGCCGCCCCCAGCAAAGCGTCCGCCAGGGCATGCAAAGCAACGTCGCCGTCGGAATGGGCAACAAAGCCCTGCTCATGGGGAATGCGCACGCCTCCCAGCATCAAATGGTCACCGCTACCAAAACGATGGACGTCAAAACCATGGCCGATTCGAATCATGCTTGCTTACCTGGCTCCGGTAGTGGTTGTATCATTGCCGCTGAATATACAGTTCAGTGAGAGCCAGATCCAGGGGGTGGGTAATCTTGATGTTGTCATGCATACCTTCTACCAGAAGGGGGTGATGACCAAGCCGTTCCATGGCAGCGGATTCATCCGTCACCAAGAGGCCTTCATCCAGTGCAGACTCAATGGCGCGACGCAGATCACCCAGACGAAACAACTGTGGAGTCAGGGCATGCCAGAGTTGACTGCGGTCCACGGTGGCCTCGATTTGATTTATGCGGTTACCACGCTTCATGGTGTCCCGCACTTGATTGGCCAGAATACCGCCCACTGCATCGAACTGTTCCACCTGCCGGATCAGCTTCCGGACATCGTCGGCACGGACACAGGGCCTGGCCACATCGTGAACCAACACCCAATCCTGATCACTGCCCAACTCAGTGACGTAGCGCAAGCCGTTTAACACGGAATGGCAACGTTCAGCCCCCCCAATCACGGTCTTGATACGGCTATCCCTGGCAATCTTCAGGGATTTGAAATGATTGTCTTCGGCACTGATCGCCACAACAACCTGGCTGATCTCACTCAGGGAAAGCAAGCGCTCCAGTGTGTTCTCAACCACGGTTTTACCGTTCAATTGCAGGTATTGTTTGGGCATTGCCGAGCCGAAGCGTTTCCCCACACCTGCGGCTGGCACTACGCACCATATACGAGTAGAAGCGTTCATGTGATTTTACTGCTGGTCGTCGTCTATTATCAGAAAGAAGGTTTCATCTTCTTTCACCATCCCCAATTGTGTACGAGCCCGCTCCTCAACGGCATCCAACCCTTCCTTGAGGTTCTTTACTTCCGCCCGCAATCTCTTGTTACGTTCCGCCGCCAAATAGTTCTCTTGCTCTTGACGCTCAATTTCACCCTTGAGGCGCCAGATATCAGCCAGACTGTCTTCCCCTATCCACAACCGTAACTGCAGGGCAAAGAAACAGATCACCAACACCCAGAATAAGAACCGGGGTAACGTAAACCATGACTGTTGACTGTTTTCGGTCATTTTTATTGCTGTACTGTCAGCATCGGCGGAACATGCGCTTAAGAATGGAGCCTTAGCCTTGATTGGTCAAGCGACAAAAGACTCACGGAAAACGCCAAGCCGGATGGCCTGGCGCCTGCAATGGCATAAGGGATGCTGTTTATTTGAAAGCGCGGAATTCGGCTTTACCCTTATAAGGGGCCTGCTCTCCGATCACCTCTTCAATGCGCAACAACTGGTTATATTTGGCCACCCGGTCGGAACGGCACAAAGAGCCGGTTTTGATCTGGCCTGCCGCCGTTGCCACCGCCAGATCAGCGATGGTGGCATCTTCGGTTTCGCCGGAGCGATGCGAAATGACGGCGGTGTAACCGGCGTTTTTCGCCATTTTAATGGCGTCCAGTGTTTCGGTGAGGGAACCGATCTGGTTGAACTTGATCAGGATGCTGTTGGCAATGTCTTTCTCGATGCCTTCTTTCAGGATCTTGGTGTTGGTAACAAACAGGTCATCCCCCACCAGTTGAACTTTCTCACCGAGCTTTTCGGTGAGCACTTTCCAGCCATCCCAATCCCCCTCATCGAGGCCGTCCTCAATGGAGATGATGGGATAACGGCTGCACAGATCCGCCAGATAATCAGCAAATTCTGCTGAAGTCAGGGATTTGTTATCGCCGGCCAGAACGTATTTGCCATCCTTGTAGAATTCCGTTGCCGCACAATCCAGCGCCAGGGTCACATCCTCCCCCAGTTTGTATCCGGCTTTTTCCACCGCTTCTGAAATAACTTTAAGCGCTTCTTCATTGGAAGACAGGTTAGGCGCGAAACCACCTTCGTCCCCCACCGCTGTATTCAACCCCTTGGCGCTGAGAACGGATTTAAGGGCATGAAAAATTTCCGCTCCGCAGCGCAGGGCTTCTGCGAAATTCGGCGCTCCCACCGGTTGAATCATGAACTCCTGGATGTCCACGTTGTTGTCGGCGTGGGCACCACCATTGATGATGTTCATCATGGGAACCGGCATGCTGTAAGGGCCCGCTTTGCCATCCATCACTTCGCTGATGTGCTGGAACAGAGGCACCTGCTTGTGCACCGCTGCGGCTTTGGCCACGGCAAGGGAAACCGCCAGAATCGCATTGGCACCGAATTTGGATTTGTTCTCGGTTCCATCGGCATCGATCATGGCCTGGTCGATGGCACGTTGATCCAGCGCATTTTTACCTTTGAGCAGGGTCTGAATATCGTTGTTAACGGCCGCTACCGCTTTTAAGACACCCTTGCCCAGATAGCGGGACTTGTCACCATCGCGCAACTCCAATGCCTCACGGGATCCGGTGGAGGCACCGGACGGCGCGCAGGCAGTCCCCGCCGCACCGGATTCCAGAATAACGTCCGCTTCTACAGTGGGGTTTCCTCGTGAATCCAGCACTTCCCGGGCGCGGATTTGAGTGATCTTAGGCATGATCAGGATGTCTCCTATGACAAATGTGATACGTAAATTAAATCAGTGGGTGTCCAGCTCTGTAAAGCCTTTCACCAATTCGTCCAACGCTTTCACCTGGGCCAGGAACGGCTCCAGCATGGCAAGGCGCAAGGCGCAGGGGCCATCGCACTTGGCTTTATCCGGGTCTGGATGTGCTTCCAGAAACAGGCCGGCCAGGCGCTGGCTCATGCCGGCCAGAGCCAGTTCGGTAACCTGGGCGCGGCGGCCGCCGGCGGCCTCTGCTAATCCGCCGGGCATTTGCAGGGAATGGGTGACATCAAAAAACAGCGGATTGCCGAACTCTTTCATGATGCCGAAGCCCAGCATATCCACCACCAGGTTGTTGTAACCGAAGCTTGCGCCCCGTTCACACAGGATCACCTGGTCGTTACCGGCCTCTTCGCACTTGCGAATGATGTGTTTCATCTCCCGCGGTGCCAGGAACTGCGCTTTCTTGACGTTGATGATGGCCTTGGTTTGCGCCATCGCCACCACCAGATCGGTTTGCCGGGAGAGAAACGCCGGCAACTGGATGATGTCGCAGACTTCCGCCACCGGCCCGGCCTGATGGGGCTCGTGCACATCCGTAATAATGGGCACACCGAAGGTGGATTTGATTTCTTCAAATATCTTCAGGCCCTGATCCAGACCCGGCCCGCGGAAAGAACTCACCGACGAGCGATTGGCCTTGTCAAAAGACGCCTTGAAAACGTAGGGAATACCGAGCTTTTCCGTCACTTTCACGTAGCTTTCGGCGATTTCCATGGCCAGGTCTCTGGATTCCAGCACATTCATGCCGCCAAACAGCACGAAAGGCAGATCGTTGGCCATTTTGATGACCTCCCCTTTCGGGGTGGTCAGCTCGATCACTTTCTGGGGTTGTTTGCTCATTGTGAGTTCCCTTTGCTCCACACTGCATCCACGCCTGCGGCGTTATTGGTAATGTACGCCTAATCTTTGCTGCCCAGCTTGCTGTCTTTATGCACCTTGGCTGCCTTGATATACCCGGTAAACAACGGGTGCCCGTCGCGGGGGGTTGACGTAAATTCAGGGTGGAACTGACAGGCCACAAACCAGGGGTGATCCGGCACTTCAATCATCTCAACCAGGGACCCGTCCATTGAACGCCCGGCCACCCGCAGACCGGCTTTTTCCAGGGCAGGAACATACTTGTTGTTGACTTCATAACGGTGACGGTGGCGTTCAAACACCACCTCTTTGCCGTACAAATCCCGCGACCGGCTGCCATCCACCAGGCGGCATTCCTGCGCCCCCAGTCGCATGGTGCCGCCCAGGTCGGAATCCCCGTCCCGTTGCTGCACGGAGCCATCCTCTTCACGCCACTCGGTAATCAGGCCCACCACCGGTGTTGCGGTATCTTCAACGAATTCGGTGCTGTGGGCATCGCTCAGGCCCGCCATGCCCCGGGCGTACTCAATGACGGCAACCTGCATACCCAGGCAAATTCCCAAATACGGAACCTTGTTTTCCCGCGCGTAGCGCACCGCTGCAATCTTGCCCTCGGTGCCCCGCTTACCGAACCCACCCGGTACCAGAATGGCATCATAACGGGACAGACACTCCACCCCATCGCGCTCCAGATCTTCGGAATCCACGTATTCAATATTGACCTTGGTGCGGGTACGGATACCGGCGTGCAACAAGGCCTCGTTCAGGGACTTGTAGGCATCCGCCAGATCCGTGTACTTACCCACCATGGCAAGGGTAATATCGTGCTGCGGATTCAGCTGTGCATCCACTACGCCGGTCCACTCGCTGAGATCGGCTGGTTTGCAGTCCAGGCCCAGTTTTTCCACCACAAAATCGTCCAGCCCCTGGGCATGCAACACCGAGGGGATCTTGTAGATGGTGTTAACATCCATCAGGCCAATCACCGCGCGCCGTTCCACATTGGTAAACAAGGCGATCTTGGCCAGCGAGGAATCCGGAATCTTGTGATCGGAACGGCACAACAACACGTCCGGTTGCAGGCCGATGGAGCGCAATTCCTTAACTGAATGCTGGGTGGGCTTGGTTTTGGTTTCACCCGCGGTGTCGATATAGGGCACCAGGGTCAGATGGATGAAGACGGAGTTATTGGAGCCCAGCTCAACCCGCAACTGTCGTACTGCTTCCAGGAAAGGCTGGGATTCAATGTCACCCACCGTGCCTCCGATCTCCACCAGCAGCACATCCACTCCCAGATCGTTGTTGAGGATCCGGTTTTTGATCTCATCGGTAATATGGGGGATCACCTGCACCGTGGCCCCCAGATAATCACCACGACGCTCCTTTTCAATGACATCAAGATAAATCCGCCCGGAGGTGAAGTTATTCTTTTTGGTCATGGTGTTACGAATGAAGCGTTCATAATGGCCCAGGTCCAGATCGGTCTCGGCGCCGTCTTCGGTGACAAACACCTCTCCATGCTGATAGGGGCTCATGGTGCCCGGGTCGACGTTGATATAAGGGTCCAGTTTCATCATGGAGACCTTAAGGCCACGGGCTTCCAAAATAGAGGCCAGGGAGGCTGCTGCTATTCCTTTACCCAAGGAAGACACAACACCACCCGTCACAAAAATATATTTTGTCATCGACTTACCAGTGAACGGAGAATGGAAACGGTTGTACAGGGACTGCCAAACAAGGTTGGCTAACGCCCTACTCAGAATGGACCGCAATTCTACCTGATTAGGGGGGCAGACTCAATCTTGAGCGGCATCACCCGGATCCCAGAGCAATCCCAGCTGATCATCCCCGGATTGGGGCAGAAAACCCTCACACACACACAGCCCCGGTAATCCGGCTATTTGATCACCGCGCCACAGAATCGGCCAGAGGCCCCGCAGCCATGGGGGGACACCTTCTTCCTGGAACAAATCTTTAAGGGGTTTCATGGGGCGCCCCGGGAGCTGCAAGCGTTCTCCGCCGCGGCGAAAGCGCACGGTCAAAGGCTCAAGCCCGCTCCCCTCCAGCAGCGCCCGCCGGGAAAACGCCGGTGCGGAGGCGTTGACCAGTAATCGCCCCAGGGGCAAGGCATGGGGCCGCTCAAATTGATTGACTGGTATCGCCAGGCCACCCGGCTCCGGCAGCGGGCGATTGAGGGCATACAGAGTGGACTGATAACGACGCACACTGTTGTGGCCCCAGGCCACCAGGGGCTGCCCATCCGGCGCGGCTGTGAGAACCTCGTTGAGTATCCTCAGGGTGATGGTTTCGCTGGGGGGTTGAACGCCCTGCCGCCGTAACCAGTAGCGCAGCAGGTTTTTCTGGCGCGCTAGGCCAAGCCCCTGCAAGGCGCTGGTCTGCAGACCGCCATCAGCCCGTGGTTGCCCCAGATCCAGCGCCGCCAGCTCGTCCAGCAGCAGAGCCGATTCCCGGGCCAGGCGGGCAGATCGGGCCAGTGCCTGATTCAACTGTGGACGCGCGTTGCGCCACTGGGGTAACAACCGCAGCCGGATAAAATTACGTTCCATGGCCGGATCGCGGTTACTGGGGTCGTCCACCCAGGCCAGATCATGATCGTGGGCGAATTGTTCCAGTTGGACACGATCCACCGCCAGCAGCGGGCGCAGCAGGGTGAATCCATGCTGCTCACTGCAGGAGGTCATGGCCCCCAGCCCTAGCGGGCCACTGCCCCGGGCCAAACGTTGCAGCATGGTTTCAACCTGATCATCACGGTGGTGTGCCAGCAGCAATCCGTCACCGGACTGGAGAAATTCCCGGAATGCGGCGTAACGGGCCTGACGGGCCACGGTCTCCAGACTGCCCGCCTCCGTGTTCACCAGAACCTTGCGCACGGTGCACTCGATCTGCCACCGGGCGCACATTTCAGCGCACTGCTGTTGCCACTGCTCTGCCTGCGGCTGCAGTTGATGATTGATGTGAATGGCGTGCAGCGCGGGCCGGTGGTCAGCCGGCTGCTGCAACCACCATTGATGGGTCAGGTGCAACAAAGCGGTGGAGTCCAGGCCACCACTGAGGCCCACCACAATACGGCGAAGCCCCGGCTTGACGGCCAGGGCTTGCGCGATCAACTGTACATCAACGTTCGACTGATAGGACACTGTGCTCCGGCAGCCCTCAGCGGCGCCGGCGACGATACACCGCCACCGCGATCACCAGCAGGGTCAATAATAAGGGTACCAGTGCAATATTGATCAGTTTCAGTTTGAAGTCCAGCTGTTCAATGTCCTTATTCAGCTGGTGCTGAACGTTACGCAGCTTTTTACGTATGGCCAGCTTTTCCTGTTGAAATTGCAGCAACTGCGCCTCCACTTCCGGGGTGAGGGTGATGCTGTTGCCATTGTCACCCTGCTGGCTCTGCAGCTCCATGAGCTTTTGCTCTACGGCCTGAAGCTGGTTCTGCAGATCCTGCTCCACATCCCGGAACCGGGCTTCCGCCTCCCGCTGCATGGCTTTAACCACGGTAAACGGCCGGAAATACCGCCCCTGCCCGCGAATACTGATCAGATCGGAGCTTCCCGTCAGCATATCCACGGCGTTGAAGAAGAAATCGCCATTATCGGCAAACGGGGATGCGACGTTCTGACCAAAGAACTGACGAATCTGAACCCAAAGCCGATCACTGAGCACATCGGTATCGGCCACGATCACCACATTGATGGGCTGCCGGGAGCGTTTCAGATACTCCATGGGCTTGGCATCGGACGCCGCTGATTCCGCAGCGCTGCCTTGCTCTTCAGTAGCATCACTGGCCTCGTCCGCGCCGTCATCCTCATCGACAGCACCGGTTTCGCTGATGGGTACTCCATCCGGAAAGGCGGTTTCCACTTCACCCCTGATCGCCGCCGCCAACACATAGCGTTCTCCGGTGGGCGCGAAACCCATGGCCAGGCCACGGGGATCCTGCATCATATCCAGCTTACTGGCGACAATGGGCATGGCGTACTCGGTGGAGGTCATCAACGCGGCCATCTCCGTGGCAGCATCCTCAACCCGGGTGATGTAACCCGCACTGGACAGATGTACTGTTTCCAGTTGGCTGACGATGGGGTTATCCCGCGTCAAGTTCTGATCCGTTAACTGCAGAATGCCTAAATGACGCACCGGCTGGCCGCTGGGGCTGCCCACCTGCAATGCCAGCTGGGCATCGCCAACGAATTCCTGGGTGGAAACATTCACCCCCCAGGTATTAAACAACTTGTTCAGGTCATCCGATGCCTTACTTGCCCCCATTTGCGCCTGTTCGGCGTAGGGGTCGACAAAAAACAGCGCATGCCCGCCCTGCAACACATACTGATCAATGGCAAACAGGGTCTGCTCCGATAATTCCTTGGGATGAATCACCACCAGCAGTTCGTAGTCGTCCGTGGCAATATCCTGCTCATCGTTGCCGATGGTTTTCACCTCAAACAATTGCTTGATCTGCTCCACACTGAACCAGGGCTGGGTGGGCTGCCGCATCATCATATTGAAGCCCCCCGCCACATCCAGGCCGGCGATCAACCCCACCCGGGGCTTACGCTCCTGGCTGACTTGATAAATCATTTTAGCAATGTCGTATTCCAGAAACTCCTGGCGCTCGGGCTTGAAGAAAGGAATCTCCAGGGTCGGGCGCTCGTTTTCTTCCGGGCTGGCGCCGTCCTCCATTTCACCGTATTGCGCCACCAAACCGAAATAAACACTGTCACCGGCGTTACCAATGGGAGCCGCCTGCAGGCCAAATGCGGCGGCGCGATCCTCATCTTCCGAAAATGGCTCCGGATCGATTACCGTCAGGTTTATTCTGCCGTCGGACGCCAGTACAAATTCCTCCAATAACTCCCTCACCTGCTTGGCGTAATTACGCCAGGCCAGGGCCTCTTTCGTGGTGCTGTCGGAAAAAAAGAAATACAGATCCAGAGGCTCATCCAGATCCTGAACAATATTTTTGCTGCCGGAAGATAAGGTATAAAGGCCACCCTCGGTCAAATCAATTCGGGCGCCCTTGAACAACCAATCCGTGAACAATGTGGAAAACAACACCACAATGGCCAGCACAACCAGGCCGGCACCTGAAAACCATTTGCTTACTCGCATCGTGTCGGCTCCTTTTAGTTGGCTTTCTTGATATCAATAACAATGGCGGTGGCGGTAAGCCAGCCGGCCATCATGATGACGAAATACAACACGTCCCGCAGATCCAACACCCCCTTGGCGAAGGCGTTGAAATGGGTAAGAAAGCTTAATGCCGCCACTGATTCGATGAACCAGTCAGCCACCCAGTCCGGCCACCAGCCCAACACAATTTCCCAACCACTTACCATCATCAGGAAGCACACCACCACTGACAGAATAAAGGCGATCACCTGATTTTTGGTGCAGGCGGAAATACAGGAACCCACCGCCAGCATGGCTCCGGCCATCAGCCAGCTGCCGATATAACTGGCCAGGATCACACCGTTGTCCGGATCACCCAGATAATTCACCGTGAACCAGATGGGGCAGGTCAGAACCAGCGCCACGCCGGTAAAGATCCACGCCGCCAGGAACTTGCCCAACACCATATCCCGCAAGCTGATGGGCAGCGTCATCAACAGCTCAAGGGTGCCGCTCTTGCGCTCTTCCGCCCACAAACGCATGGACAACGCCGGCACCAGGAACAAATATAACCAGGGGTGATAATTAAAGAAGGTACGCAAATCGGCCTGGCCATTTTCAAAAAAGCCACCAAAGAAAAAAGCGAATGAGCCTGCCAGCACCAGGAAAATCACCGTAAAAACATAAGCCAATGGTGTAGCAACATAACTGGCCAGCTCACGCTTGAATACCACGTTCAACTGATTCATCAGGCCACCTCCCGGGTAATGGTGCGGAACACTTCATCGAGGCGGCCGCGCTCCACGTGGAGTTCTTCCACCTGCCAGCCAAATTTCTGAATCAACTCATTGACCGGAACAAACAGAGATTGTCCCGCCCGGGGGAACACCACCAGTCGATCCTGATCGGCCTCAACACTGGCCACCTCAGGCAACTTCACCAACTCACTTTCTGCGTTGTCGGCACTTTGCAGCACCATGCTCACCGCGCCATGGTAACGGGACCGGGCCTCCAGCTCCTGTGGTGTGCCATCTGCCAGAATTTTACCGGCGGCGATAATGATGGCCCGGGTGCACACCGCCGTTACCTCTTCCAGAATATGAGTGGAGATAATCACAATCTTGTCCTTCGACAGATTGGCAATCAGATTGCGCACCTCCTGCTTCTGATTCGGGTCCAGGCCATCGGTGGGCTCATCCAGAATCAATACCTTGGGATCGTGAATGATCGCCTGGGCCAATCCCACCCGGCGCTTGAAACCTTTGGACAGGGTTTCGATGGTTTGATCAGCAACGGCGCCCAATTGCAGGGTATCTTCCACATGCTGGATACGCTCACGCAGTGGTGCCCCCCGAAAACCACGCACCTGCCCGATAAAATGAAGAAACTGGCGCACCGTCATATCGCCGTAACTGGGGGCGCCTTCCGGCAGATAGCCAATCAGCTGCTTGGCTTGCAATGGTTGTTCTGTGGCATCGTGATCAAATACGGTAACTTTGCCCAACGTGGGCGCCAGAAAGCCGGTGATCATTTTCATGGTGGTGGACTTGCCGGCGCCATTGGGCCCCAGAAAACCCAGCACCTCCCCGGGTGCCACTGAAAAAGAGAGGCCGTCAACCGCGGTAAACGGGCCAAATGACTTGGTTAGATTATCAATTCTGATCATGCTTGTTCCCTGTTCTCAATTAACAGCGTGCGACACGGATCGCACCGAGACACGAAAAGACAAAAAATTCAGTTTTTTTATCAGCCAGGCGGCAGACACTGTTGGGCATGGCCGCCAACCCCGCAAAACGCCCCTTTTGACAGAACATGCCGCGGAAAGTTCGCAGCGGACTGCAACGGCAGGTGCGCCGGTAATATGGGTACATTGATTTGGAATTTCAACCGCTTATTTTTGTAAACCTGCTGCATTAATGCTTTGTTACACTGACGAATGTCAGATTTTTGCCTAAGCTGGGATTAGGCAGTAGACTGGCGCCAATTTTAAGTACTCTATAGGTAGTCACATGACCCACTGGTTAGGATTGGATCTGCTGTTTGTGTGGCTGGTCAAGCGCTTTCTATTCTGGATGGTGCGAGCCCAGGTGCAGCCGGAATCCCGCGACAGCCTGTCCATCAACCCGGATCTTCCGGTTTGCTATGTGTTGAAGAATGAATCACTGGCCGACTATCTGGTGATGGCAAGGGAATGTATTAACCTGGAGCTGCCGGATCCCTCCAAAGGCCTGAAGGTGGGCAACTACCAACATAAGCGCGCTTCCTACTTTCTTACCGGTAAAGGCTGGATCTGGGAGCGCCGCGAAAAGGCATTGGCACAACCGCATAAGCTGCTCAGCATGATTGATGAACTGGAGCAGAATCCCCAATTGGATGTGCAACTGGTGCCGGTTTCCCTGTTCTACGGCCGTGCCCCGGCGCGGGAAAACTCCATCTTCAAGATCCTGTTCTCCGACACCTGGCGGGTACCGGGCCTGCTGCGCAAGCTGCTGATCATCATGATCCAGGGCCGACAAACCGTGGTGCATTTCGATGAACCGGTGTCCCTGCGCAGCGTCCTGAACGAAGGTCTGCCGAAAGAACGCGCTGTGCGCAAACTGGGGCGCGTCTTCCGCACCCATTTTCGCCGCTTAAGGGAAGCCGTTATCGGCCCCGATCTGTCGCACCGCCGTACCATGGTCAATGCGCTGCTGCGCATGCCCAGTGTCACCGCAGCCATCGACGCGGAAACCAGGCGCAGCGGCAAAGGCAGTAAAAAGGTGGATCGACGCAAGGCGCAGGCAACGGCACGCGCCTACGCCAACGAGATCGCCGCCGATTATTCTCACTCCGTCATCCGCATCTATTATCTGGTGCTCACCTGGTTATGGAACAAACTCTATAACGGGGTTTCTGTGAACGGCTTTGATCGCCTGAAAAAGGTCGCCACGGATAATGAAGTCATCTATGTGCCCTGCCATCGCAGCCACATCGATTATCTGTTGATGTCCTATTTGCTGTTTCGCTATGGCATGGTACCCCCGCACATCGCCGCCGGGGTCAATCTCAACATGCCGGTGGTGGGCCCCATTCTGCGCCGCGGTGGGGCGTTTTTCCTACGCCGCAGTTTCAAAGGCAACCGGCTCTATACCGCTGTGTTCAACGAATACCTGAATATGACCTTCGACCGCGGATTCTCGGTGGAATATTTTATAGAAGGTGGCCGCAGCCGCACCGGGCGCTTGCTGTCCCCACGGCCGGGCATGTTGTCCATGACGGTTCGCAGCTTTCTGCGCACACGGCGCCGAAACTTTGTCTTTGTGCCCGTACACATCTGCTATGAAAAAGTACTGGAAGGCGGCACCTACCTGGGTGAGCTGTATGGCAAGGAAAAGAAACAGGAATCCATTTTTGACATCTTTCGCACCTTAAAAAAACTGCGCGGCACCTTCGGCCAGGTCTACGTCAACTTTGGCGAACCGATCCACCTGAACGATGCTCTCAGCGATGCCAACAGCCAATGGCGCAGCTTCGAATACAATGACGACAAGCCCCCTTCCTGGGTGTCGGAAACCGTTGATAACCTGGGCACCGAGATCATCACCCGCATCAACAACGCCGCCGTGGTGACCCCCATCAACCTGCTCAGCATAGCGTTGCTCTCCACGCAAAAACAGGCAATGGACGAAAGGGCCCTGGCCAAGCACCTGGATTTCTATCTGAGTTTTCTGCGCCAGGTCCCCTATACCGATCTGGTGGTGGTGCCCGACGTCAGTGGAGCGGATATTATCGCCTACTGTGAACGCATGGACATCCTGTCCCGCCACAAACATCCCCTGGGGGATGTGATCAGCCTGTCGGACGATAAAGCGCTGCTGATGAGTTACTACCGCAACAACATCATCCATCTGTTTGCACTGGTTTCCCTGGTGTCCTGTCTGGTGTTGAACAATCGACGCATCAAGCGCGAAACCCTCATCAAACAGATTCGCCAGCTGTATGTATTCTTCCAGTCAGAACTGTTTATTCATTGGCATGAAAAAGATATCCCCGACGTGGTGGAGCGCAGCCTGGCGTTGCTGGTGAAGCACGGCTACCTGATCGCCAACGAATCCGAGGTATGGGCACCGGACAGCCGAGCCAAGGAATTTATGCATTTGAGTATTCTGGCCAGCACCACCAAGCAATCACTGGAACGTTTCTTCATTGCAGTGGAGATTCTGGTGAAATCCGGCTCGGGCAAACTGCAACGGATGCAGCTTGAAAACGCCTGTACCATGTTGGCACAAAGGATGTCACTGCTGCACGAATTCAGTGGTCCGGAATTCTCCGACAAAGCGCTGTTTCGCAATTTCATTCAGGCGTTAGTGAAAAACGATGTGCTGAATGTCAATGAAGAAGGTAACCTCACCTTTGGGGAGGCATTGCTGCGCTCTCACGAAGATGCTCACTCGTTGCTGAGCGAGGATACCCGGCAAAGCATTCAACAGATTGCAGAAATGGATCTGGAGAAAGAATTCAAGGAAGAGGAAAACACCAAATAACAATCAGGTTGGATATACATCAAACCGGCTGCTTTTACCCAGCAGCTGGTAACCGGGTTTGCGCCCCGCCACCGGTTCGGCTTTGCGGGGCCGTTTAATCACCACTCGTTTTCTGGCAACACCCAAGGCCACCTCCAGCAAGAGCTCGCCATCCGGATCCTCCCCCACCACCTCGCGAAACAGGCGCATTTCCTTCTTCACCAGAGCCTGCTTGGTGCGCTCCGGGAACATCGGATCCATGTACACCACATCCGGTTGCTCGGGTTCGGCCAGCTGCGCCAGGATGGTCTGCGAGCTTCCCCAGTTTAATGTGATACGCCCGGCCACGGAGGCCCCCTCCAGCGACAGGTGAGCCCGGTCCAGACCATCCCACAGCAGGCAGGCAATGGCGGGATGCCGTTCCACTGCAGTAACCGGGTAGCCTGCAGCCGCCAGAATAAAACTGTCTCGCCCCAGGCCCGCGGTTGCGTCAAATACCGTCAACGGCTCCTTACTGCGACCGGCCACCGCTTTAACCACCATTTCATGGGATGCGCGTAAAAAACGAAAGCCGGTTTTACCATGGATAAAATCCACGGTCACCGGGTTACCCAAGGCTTTATCCAATGGGCGCAATTGCACGCATCCATCGCGATACTCCAGCACGGCGCTCACCTCTGCTGTGAGTTCGGATTCTGTGGACCAAAATCCGTCCAGGCAATTCAAGGGCAGTTCCAGTTGGCGTAAACGGGTACGGAAATCGGGGTGGTCGACGGCTATCCAGGAGGGCATCAGGCTGCTTTCAACTTTCTATTACTGTAGGGTTCCGCAGTATCACACAAACAGGTCGATACTGCCCAGGAACTCACCACTGCCCTGCGCTTCCCGACTGATCTGTTGGGTATTGGTATAAGCCTGCAGAGCGCGCTGATTGGACGATGGCAGGGTGCTTTGCTCTATAGACTGGTAATACTGGTAACGGGGCTGCCCCGCTTCAGACCGGTTGACCGAGGCAATCTGTTGATTGGACACCGCCTGACGGGCGGCCTCGCTGATCTGTACTTCGTCCTGCTGGGGCTGAGCCGGCTTCTGGCTCTGATCACGGGCGCGCTCCACGGCCTGCTGCTGCAGCCGGTTATCATCCCGGCCCTGCACACCGTTGGTTATGGAAGATTGTATGGCGCTGCCGCTAACCCGCATATTCCGTCACTGGCCCCAGAGGTACATTTCGTCAGAGTAATTATAGACTGCCGGCTGCTGGTGCAAAGCTAATCAATTTAGCCCCACAAACAGCAGCAGCCCTGCCCCCAGAATCAGCCGGTAGATCACGAACGGGGTCATCCCGATTCGCTCCAGCAAGCGCAGGAACAGGTGAATACACAGAAACGCGCTGAAGGCAGATGCCAGAATACCCAGTATCATCAGATTCCAGGGCACCTCCTCACCGCTGGTGGCCAGCTTGACCGTTTCCAGCGTAGCGGCGGCGACAATGATGGGGATGGACAACAGCATGGAAAAGCGGGCGGAAGCGACACGATTAAAACCAAGAAACAGTGCCGCCGTCATGGTGATACCACTGCGAGAAGTGCCGGGAATCAGGGCGATCGCCTGGGCAAACCCGATCACCAGCGCAATGCTCAAAGTCATCCGGGCCAGATCACTACCGGTGTTGCCATGGCGATCGGAGGCCCACAACAACAAACCGAAAACGATGGTGGTGAGGGCGATGACAAAGCTGGATCGCAGATTGTGCTCGATGAAATCACTGAACAGGCCACCGAATACCACCGCCGGAATGGTGCCCACCACCACGGCAAAAGCCAACTGCAAATCCGGATTCATGGCGCGGGTTTGCACGGCCTGCGCCATGCCCCCCAACATCCGCCGGATATCGTGGTTAAAGTAAGTCACTACCGCCATCAGGGTTCCCAGATGGACCGCCACATCGAAGGCCTGCCCCTGATCAGGCCAGCCCAACAGCTGAGACGGCAAAATAAGGTGAGCCGAACTGGAAACAGGCAGGAACTCCGTTAATCCCTGAATGATGGCTAAAATCAACGCCTGTACAATGATATCCATGAAGTAATCCTTGTGAATCTACTACGACTAATCGGCTTGTGCCGTAATCCGGTAACCGTTGATGAATTCCGGCGGCATACGCTTGGGGCGACCACTGTCCACCGCCACGCAAACCCATTTTGTACAACCGCGCAAAACGGTAACCCCATCCTCGGGGCGAATCAGCTGATAGCGCCGGGTAATCGAAATTTTCTGGTCATTTTCCGTGATCCAGGTACCCATCAGCAGATTATCACCCTTGAATGTGGCAGCCAGATAATCCACCTCATGACGCCGTGCCACCATGGCACGATTCAGCTCGGTGTACTTATCCCAGCCCAACCCCAATGCCTGCGAATGCCCCCAGGCTACATCCTCCAACCAACTTACATAGACCACATTGTTGGTGTGGCCCATAATGTCGATGTGTTTATCCTCAACCTGAATATCGCGGCAAAAGGAAGGCGCCCCGAAATCCCAATCCAGTCCATTCAATTCGTCCTGACCCATGACTGGCCCTCAGCATTCATTCTATTTTTTGGATTTTTCCGCCACATTGTTACGCAAATAGACCGGCAGCACCTGTTCCGCCGTGATCAGTTCACCCGCCACCAGCGCAGTATCCGCCAATGCCAGCAAATCCAGGCTATGGGGTAACAACAACGGCTCGCAATGTTGCAATGCTCCGGTACTGAGCTCAAGTGGTTTTTGGTAAATCCAGCCACTGCCGGCTCCGGACCAGCCAGCCGCGGGTTTCACACCTGCTGCCGCCGCCACATCATCTGGCGCGCACACGCATTCACGCCCCACCAGTGTGACCTGTCCTGGCCCGCCAATTTCGTAAGACCCCCAGTACACTTCCCCCATGCGGGCATCGAACGCCGCATGAACGTGTTGGGCGCCCCATTCGCGCCCCGCACGATGGGCGAGCACTGCCAGAGAAGACACGGCCGCAACCGGCAGGTCAGCCCCGTAAGCCAATCCCTGGACAATTCCTGCTGCAATTCTCAAGCCAGTGAACGCCCCCGGCCCGCGCCCGAACGCGATCGCATCAAGTTCAGCAAGTGACAGGCCACTTTCCTGCATTAACTCCTGCACCATGGGTAACACCCGCTGCGCGTGCTGACGAGGCTGATCGATATGACGAAACAACGTATCGCCAGCGTAACTGACGGCAACAGAACAGGCTTCCGATGAGGTTTCAATGGCTAGAATTTTACGGGGCATACTGGACGGTTCTCTTTGTTCGAACAACTATTATCTCAGTTTTTTTCAGTGCTGAAAAACTCATTGGATGCCCCCTTCCGGGTTATGCCCATCCTGCTCAAAAAAGCCGCCACCTCTGCCTCGGATTCGGTCAACGGCATGGGTGGCAGCGATTGCAGGAAGCGAATACCATAGGTTTTTTTCAGAACTCTGCGATCGCCCAACATGACCAGGCCGCAATCGTCGGTTGCGCGCAACAAGCGCCCCACCCCCTGGCGCAGACGGGTCACTGCATGCGGCACCATGTAGTCTGAAAACACCGAGGACTGTTCCAGGCCGGCTTTGTATTTCCACGCCAGGCTCACCACATCATCCGGCGCGGCAAAAGGCAGTTTATCAATTGCCACACACCGTAGAGCGGCTCCCTGTACATCAATTCCTTCCCAGAAACTGCCGGTGGCCAACAAAATACTGTTGGCTTGTTGACGGAACTGCTGTAGCAGCCGGTGACGGTTGACACCCGGCTCATACACCAGGACGGTGCGGCCACTGCATTCCTGCATCAGGGGTAAAGACGCCTGCAAAGCTTGATGACTGGAAAACAGGGCCAGAATGCCCCCGTCAAGCTGCTGCGCCAAATGCAGCAGCCGGGAGGTCCACGCTTCGAAGAAGTCTTCTGCGGACGGCAATGGCAGATCCGCAGGCACCCACAGCATGGCCCGTTGTTCATAATCCATGGCGCTGTGATAACGCCGGGTTTGCAGGCCGCTGAGTTCCAGGCTTCGGGTAAAATATTCAAAGCACCCATCCACCGTTAAGGTGGCCGACAGAAAAATCCAGGCAACCGCATCTGAATTCAAGCTGGTGAACGGATTTTGCAACCGCGCAGCCACGATTTTCAGCTGCCCTTCCACCAGATCGCAATAAAGAACAGACTCATCACCCCGGGCCTGTTGCAACAGTTCTATCCACTGGGTCAACTGACGCAATTCCCGGGTCAAATCCACTGCGGAAACGTGCAAACCACTCAACTGTTCACGCAGCCTCAGCAATAATTCTTCCAGTGGTTTGAAACTTCCCGCAGCGACCGTTTTGACACCCTGGTCCAGCCCTTGTTGTTGTAACTGATGCCGAATCAACTGCCACAGTTTTTCCAGCTGTGACAGCAAGACGGGTAACGCTGGAAACAGCGCAAGATGACCATTGGTTTGCCGGCGCACAGCCTGTATCCAGCGCTGCAGCCGGTACTCTTCGATGGTTTCCGTATTGCGCCGGATCAACAGCTCGGGTAACTGGTGCGCCTCATCAACAATCACGCAATCCACCGCCGGCAGCAAGGCCCCCATGCCTTTTTCGAACAGCCGCTGGTCGCTGAGCAATAGAGTGTGATTAATCAGTAACAGATCCGCCTGCGCAGCCTGCTGCCTGGCTTTTTGAAAGTAGCAGTCTGCAAAATGGGAGCAACGGTGCCCCAGGCACTGGTCTGCCCCCAGAGTGACCACGGCGGACAGTTCACTGATCTGATCCGCCGCCAACGGCAGCGTCTGTATTTCTCCACTGCGGGTCTGGATCAGCCAGGCAGACAACTCTGCCCAGAACTGATGCACCAGGGTCTGCCCTTGCCCGGGCAACCGCCCCTCCCGTGCCAACTGGAAGCGATGGTGGCAAAAATAGTTATCACAGCCTTTCAGCACCGTTAACTGGCGCAGTTGTGGCAACACGGTGCGCAACTTTTGATATTCACCCAACCATAAGTGGTCCTGCAGGGTAAGGTTACCCACCGATAAAATCACCCTACGCCGGGACAACAGCGCCGGCAGCAGGTAGGAAAGCGTTTTACCGGTACCGGTGGAAGCTTCCAACGCCATTGAAAGCCCCTCTGCCAAGCCTTTCTCCACTTCTACCGCCAGCTGAACCTGCTCTTCCCGCACCCTGTATCCGGGCCAATCCCCGGCAAGGGGCCCCGTTGCAGACAAACATTCTTCGACACTCTGATTCAAGGCGGGCATGACAACTCGGGTATACTGGACACACGGCCACGGGTTTGGGCGCAATGTAACACATGGGGGGACCTGAATGTCAAAACCGACGAACATCACGGGCATCATTCTTGCCGGGGGCGAAGGCCGCCGCATGGGAGGCGAAGACAAGGGCTGGTTGGAGGTGGAGGGTTTACCACTGATCAAGCGTGCTATTCGGCGTCTCGAACCCCAGGTGAGCGAAATCATCATCAGCGCCAACCGCAACCTGGATGCCTACCAAACCCTGGGAAAACGATTCTTTCACGACACTACTCCCTATCTGGGGCCCCTCGGCGGCATTGCAGCCTGCCTCAGGCAGATCAATACCGAATACGCGCTGGTGGTACCCACGGATGCACCGCTGATTCCCTTGAATCTGGTGGATCTGTTAAAACAGCAAATCCCCTCCAAACTGATCCTGTGTGAGGATAATCAACGCCTGCAGCCGCTGTTTGGTCTTTATCATTATTCGCTTGCCGATTCCATTGAGCATTACCTGGCTGCAGGGGAGCGCAAGCTCACCCTCTGGTGCGAACAGCAACAACCAGCTCGTGTCACCATCGGTGACACATCAGCCTTTACCAACCTGAATACACCAGCGGATTTGAACGAATTTGAGAAAAATCTTCACACCTAAAACAAGAAAAGCCCCAATTTGGGGCTTTTCTTGTTTTACTTCACCGAATCAGAAGGTTTAGGCCTTCTTGGGGCGACCCCGTGATGCGGTTTTTTTCTTGGCCGGTGCCTTCTTTTTAGCAGCGGCTTTCTTGGCTGGCGCCTTTTTAGCTGCCTTTTTCTTGGCTGGGGCTTTTTTCTTGGCCGCTGCCTTCTTAGCGGGGGCCTTCTTCGCTGGTGCAGCGGTTTTCTTCGCTACACGCTTCTTGGCTACACGCTTTTTAGGCTTCGCAGTGGCTTTTTTAGCAATCGCCTTCTTCTTGGCAACGGCTTTTTTAGCGGCAGACTTGGCCTTGGCGACTTCTTTCTTCTCTTTTGCCTTCACTTTCTTGGCATCAGCAGAAGCACGGGCCTTTTTCCAGCGGGATTCGAAGGCATCGATCGCTTTTTTCAGATCATCTTCAGCTCGCTTGCCCAGGGATTCCGCAAACTCTTTAACAGAAGCAACCGCTTTTTGCTCGGCTTCGATTACAGAGGATTCCACCTTGGCAACCGCGTGACCCACTTTGGCGTGACGCAATGCTTCGCGCTTGGCCTTCACCTGGTCATTCGCCTTGGCAACTGCACGCTTGGCAGCATCGGCTGAGCGCTTGGCTGCTTTAGTGCCAGCTTTCTTAGCGGCGTTGGCTTTGGTTTGGGCGTCTTTCTTGGCGGCATCCGCTTTTTTAGTGGCATCTGCCAGTTCAGCTTCAACTTTCTTTAAGGCAGCTTCTGCTTTATCCAGAATTGGATGAGCGGGAGCTGCCGCTTTTTTGGGTGCTGCTTTACGTGCAGGACGTTTTTTCGCAGCGGCTTTTTTTGCTTTTGCCATGATTCTGTCTCCTCAGCTATGGCATTTTCAGGCACACACATTTATTCAGCTAGTAAATGTGCTTAAAGAAAAAGTAGCACAAAAAAAATGCATGTGATACATACACATGGCAATATTATTTAATAATTAATTTATTTCCACCGTTAAGCCCCTCTTTTTTCCAAAATTCGAACTAAAAATTCCACTTTTTTTTATTTTTTGATCCATTTTTTAAAAAAATGACGTTCGCTCCCACCCCGTAACGGACTTTCCACTGAACCAAATGCCGTGACCGCAGAAAAATAAAAAAGCGGCAACGAATCGGTTTGCCTGAACCAGAATCAGCCGTTGGCGGGTCGTCCTGTTTTAGTATTTATCGAAAAGGGATAGTCGATACACATCTGGACAAAAAAAAAGGCACCTGCCTGGGTGCCTTTTTTCTGAGTATTCGAATTTTATTGTTTCAGGGCTGCCATCACGGCTGCGGTAATATCCTCCACAGACCCAACCCCTTCCACTCGGCTATAACGTGTTTTCGCCTCACCCTTTGCCGCAATATCCTTGTAAAAGTCCACCAGCGGAGCAGTCTGCTGATGGTACACCTCAAGGCGTTTACGCACGGTTTCTTCCTGATCATCATCCCGTTGCACCAAATCTTCACCTGTTGCGTCATCTTTACCTTCCGCCTTAGGTGGATTGTAAACCACATGGTAAACACGGCCGGATCCAGGATGCACTCGGCGACCACTCAGCCGTTTTACAATTTCCTCGTCATCCACCGCAATTTCCAACACGTGGTCGATCTCCACACCCTCATTCAACATCGCCTCGGCCTGGGGAATGGTACGGGGAAAACCATCAAACAAAAAACCGTTCTTGCAATCGGCTTCCTCAATACGTTCCTTAACCAATCCAATAATAATGTCGTCTGAAACCAGTTGTCCGGCGTCCATCACTTTTTTAGCTGCCTGACCCAGCGGCGTGCCGGCCTTTACTGCGGCACGCAACATATCACCAGTGGAAATTTGAGGAATTCCGAACGTTTCTGAAATGTACTGTGCCTGAGTCCCTTTGCCGGCACCGGGAGCGCCTAAAAGAATGATACGCATTGAGTGTGACTCCATTGTAGTTTGTCAAAAAACAGATGAGGCGATCCCTAACTGGCATTATATAAAGAAACCGCCTGAAAATGTGTTCGCTGGGCCCCTGTTTCAGATCATCGTACTGCAGAATGAATCCTATGGAAGTAGGCAAATAGTCGAATAGCTGTACCGTATTATAATCATGAGCCCAACGAAATCAGGCCCCACCAGCGTAGAAAAGAATCGCCAAACATACACACGAACGGCTGGATATACAAGCCTGCTCACTTGAGGCATGTAAATTATTGATTTTTAAATCATTAGAAAGTGTTACAAAGTTGGAAGAGGTACTGCCCCGCTGAACTGTATTGGGGCAGCAACCAACTCAGGCCGCCATATTATCAGCCAAATTGTCTAATTCGGGGCACATTGCCATCACTTTTTCGAGCACGGAAAACGCATCGGCATCACTGATCAGCCCTCCGGTTTGCACCGCGTGCAGTTCAGTCTGCCCCAAATCACCGATCTTTCGCTGCGCCAATAATCGGTTGCACAGCTGAATCAGCATTACGTATTCAGCATGCTCACCCACGTATTCCGCATCGTGATGGTAATAGGCACAAGTACTCACCGCCTGCGGCAGACGCCATTTCTCCAGCAGGTACCCTCCGAGATGGTCATGGCCCAGACGAATAAACCGCTGTACGTCCCCGGTAATCACCAGATTCTGCTCAATGTCGGAGAGGGAACGCTGCGGGTAACGTTCCATTTCATGGTTCAGGAGGCGAAACTCCTGTGGAAACAGGTGGCCGGACAGAAGCACCCCAATGTTATGCAAAAGACCACACAAGTAAGCCCGCGGTGGATTCAATGTCTGCGGGCGGTTGATCTTTTTCGCCAGGCTTTGCGCCAGTACGGCGGTATAGAGGGCATGCTTCCAGAATGCGCGCATACCCAATGGCCCCTCTTGAGGTACGTTGAACGCCTTACTGGATGCAATGGCCAAGGCAATATTACTGACCAGTTCGAAGCCCAGAACCCGGGTAATGGCATCCTGTACTGAATCCAGATTGCCACGGTAACCAAAATACGGTGAACCTGCGTAGCGCATTACCTGCGCCGTCACCGATGGATCCATTTCAATGGTGGATGCCAGCTCGGCTGCTGTGGTTTGCTCACTGCTGGCCTGCTCCAGAAGCTGCATGGCCAAAACGGGAATGGAGGGCAATCGGTCAAGGTTATCCAATGCGTTGTATATCGCAATAATGGATGTCGGATCCGTCCGATTCAGAGGCTCATCCGACAGGGGTAACACCGAAGGATTGGATATGACGGCCTTGGGATAGGCCTGATACAGCCGCTGCAGATTCGCGTTGTCCATGCTGATCAAAGCACGGTGACTACCCGCCCGCATGAATACCCGCGGCTGCTCGAACAAACTGCGGTCTACAATACAGGGTAATTCATAGGGCTCTGCGATCGGGGGTTCCGCCCCGGGCTCCGAATCCAGAAACCACGCCGATACTTCCGCTTCATCCAGGTATAAAAACTCTCTTCTCAACAACCCGGATAAACGATCCAGGTCCAGAGAATGGTCCAGTGGTACCACCGCCATCAGAAACGCTTGTTTCTGTGTGCGCAAGACAATGGGGACAGCTGTCTGTTCCGGTCCGATGCCCATTTCACTGCAGAGTTTGGAAAGACTGGTTTCCATTTCGTGTGGGTGGATACTGAACGCGACATCCATGCTTCGCAGGTAACGTTCAAGAGATTGGGCCATTTCCATAAGACGCCTCTAAAACACTGACTTTCTAACTGGAAGTGTAGTCAGTGTCGGGCCCTAATACGGTTTCATTTGGCTTGAGTTCGCCACTATTAATAGGAGGTCGCGCTGCAGTTGAGACTCTTATCACAAACCGCTTTCCAGTACAGTGGCTCAAACAAAGTGATTAAGGCATCTGTGTATCGATCTCCACCGCCACTGCCTGCGGTGCGCCCTGTAATTCGACCGTAACGGGTGCGGCGGTCCAATCTCCCGGTTGGGGTATTGCGTTACCGGTGGAAGACACCCGCGCCTGCACAATTACCTGCTCAAAGCGGGACAATGTCATGGCCGGTGTCATGGCGTTTGCGTCACTGAGCTCGACGGTAACCGGCCATGAGGACACTGGTTGCCGCACCACCGCCAGCGGCATCGGCGGCCCGTTCTGCGCCTTGGCGTAAACAAATAGAACATCACTGCTGCTGAAAGTTGACCGAAGGCCCTCTGGCACAGAGACGGTCACTTGAATACTGGGCCCGGCTGGGCTGTCGCTACGGGAATCCTCCGCATTCATCTCTTTGCGGGCTACTTCGATGCTGCGTTGCAACAATTGCCGGGCTCTTGGATCGGACTGGTCGCGGGCCACATAGCTCTGCCAAACCTCAATAGCAGAGGCATAATCCCCACTCTGAAACAATGCCATTCCCATGGTCATATAAGGTTTGGGGTTATCCGGCTGGGTGCGCATTACCTGCTCCAACGTGCGTCGAATCTCCGGCGTCATGGCACCGCCGTTGGCCGCCAACGTCGCCTGGGTATACCCCATCACGTAATCCACGTTATCGGGGTCGAGGTTTAACGCCCGACTGAATGCCAGCTCGCTCTGCTGCGGCATCTGCAGTTGCAGATAACTGACCCCCAATAAATACCAGCCCTGCGCATCATCGGGTGTGGACTGCAACTGCCGTTGCAACGCACGAATGAAGTCGTCGACACCAATACCTTCCTTCTCCACAGCATCAAAATTACCCGACATCATCATGGGCATAACCCGGGCCATACGTTCCTGGGTGGTAAACCACTCGCTGATTTCCACCCGATACCCTTCAGTCCAGTAAATAAAAAATGCCAAGGCTGGCACCAGAACCAATAACGGAATGGCCAGCCATTTCCCCGAGTGGATTTTCCCGCGCTTGGATTCGCTGACACTGACATCATTGAGCAACGTCAATTCCAGTTCCTGTTTCAGCTGATCGTATTCGGATTGTACGATGCGCCCATCCACCAGATCCTGATCTAATTCCTTTAGGCGATCTTTGAACACGGCCGCATTGATCACATCACCGGACAGTTCTTGTTTTGGGCGAAACGTCAGCAAAGGCACGATGACGATGACAATACCCATTACGGCCATGGCCCCCAGGGCTACCCACATCAGGGTCATAGTAAGATTTCCTTTAATATAAATTGGATAACATTAGTGACAGACATTCCGCGTGCAGCTCAGTCTTCCAGCTTGTTGAGAAGATCTTCCACCTGCTTATGCTTATCGGCGTCCACCTTCGCCGGCTCCGCGGGTTTTGCTTTTAACTTCATAAACAGCAGAATCGCCGCCGCCAGCAGTGTCAAGGCGAAAGGCCCAAACCAAAGAAACCAGGTCGATGGTTTCAATGGTGGGCGGTAGGTAATAAAGTCACCGTAGCGTTCCACCATATAATCTGTAATTTCCGCATTACTCTTGCCTTCATTTATCAGGCGATAAGCGCGGTCTTTAATGTCTTTAGCCAGGCCGGCATTGGAATCCGCGATGTTCTGGTTCTGGCATTTCGGACATCGCAGCTCATCAATCAGCACACGAAAACGCTGTTCCTCATCGTAATCATCAAACTCATAAGCATCGATGGTGGCATAGGCCGACCAGCTGATCAGCAGCGCCAACAGTAAGCATCGTTTCATGGCCCCTTGCCTCCCATTTCCTGCCATTTCGGCCACAGTAGTTCACGCCAGTTGTCCGGTGTCACCACCCCCACATGCCGGTAGCGAATCACACCTTCAGCATCCACCAGATAGGTTTCCGGCGCCCCGTAAACGCCAAGATCCAAGCCCAGGTCACCCGCTTCGTCGTAAATACTGTACTGATATGGATTGCCGTTGTACTCCAGGTATTTCAGGGCCGCCTCACGCACATCCTTGTAATTCAAACCCACAATACGAATCCCGTTTTTGGCCAGTTCATTCAACACCGGGTGTTCCACTTTGCAGGATGGACACCAGGTGGCCCACACGTTCAACAGCAGGGGCCCCTTCACATCCTGCTCGGATAACATGCGCTGAGCGTTAGCCAATGCCGGCAGGGTAAATGCCGGTATCTTCTGGTCGATTCGAGTGGAAGGCAGCAATGAAGGATCTGAGTTCAGCGCTTTCAGAAAAAAGTATCCCAGCACCAGAAACGCCAACAACGGCAGTGAATACAAAATCAATTTGGCTTTGCTCACGCTGCATTGCCCCCTATAACACCGGAGGCCGCGCCTGTCACTTTTTGTTTTACCTTAATGCGATAACGCCGGTCACTCATGGCAACGAATCCACCCAGCGCCATAACAACACCGCCACCCCAAACCCATCTCATGAAAGGTTTAAAGTAAATTCGCACGGCCCAACTGCCGTCATCAAGCGGTTCGCCCAACGCCACATACAAATCACGGCTGAAACCGGCATCAATGGCCGCTTCCGTCATCACATCACGGCGCACATAATAGCGGCGTTTCTCCGGAGTGAGCACCGCCACATCGCTGCCCCCTTTGGTCACCGAGACGATGCCCCTGGTTGCCATATAGTTGGGGCCTTCAACCTCTTTCACACCCTCGAATATAAAATGGTAAGGGCCAATATCCACTTCATCGCCGGCCTGCATGCGCACATCGCGCTCGATATCATAGTTCGCGGTCATAGCCACACCGGTAACGGTGATGGCCAACCCGATATGGGCAATCACCATCCCCCGATAACTGAGCGACAGACGCCTGAACCCGGCGATGACCCCGGCTTTCGCCGTGCGTACCTTTTTCCACATCTCAGCCAGGGTATGCCAGACCACCCACACACACAGCAGGAGAGTCACAAACACCAACCAGTTCCAGCCCGCATCAAACAGCCACAGGCTGATAGCCGCGGCAGACACCGATACGATCAGCGCCTGCAACATGGTGGCGCGTAATAATGCAAACCGGTGGCGTTTCCAGTTCACCAGCGGGCCGATGGCGGTGAACACCATCAGCACCAGCGTCACCGGTGCAAAAGTGGTATTGAAGAAAGGTTCACCCACCGAAATTTTACCCAGCTCCAGCACGTCAAACAGAATGGGGCTTAAGGTTCCCACCAGCACCACGCCGGTGGCACAGATCAGGATAATATTGTTTACCAGCAGGAAAACCTCCCGGGAAAACAGATCATAGTTGCTTTCGCTGTTAAGCGACTGCGCGCGAATGGCAAACAACAGCAGAGAGCTGCCCACCACCAGAAGCAGAAACACCAGCACAAAAAAACCGCGGGTAGGATCGGCAGCAAACGCATGCACCGACGTCAACACACCGGAGCGCACCAGGAAGGTACCCAGCAGGCTGAGCGAAAAAGCCAGAATCGCCAGCAACACCGTCCAGGCTTTGAATACCCCCCGCTTTTCGGTGACGGCAAGGGAATGGATCAGCGCCGTACCGGCCAACCACGGCATGAACGAAGCGTTCTCGACCGGATCCCAGAACCACCAGCCACCCCAGCCCAGTTCGTAATAGGCCCACCAGCTTCCCAGCGCAATGCCCAACGTGAGAAAACACCAGGCGATCGTGGTCCACGGACGCGACCACCGGGCCCAGGCACTGTCCAACCGGCCGCCCAGCAGGCCGGCGATGGCAAAGGCAAAAGCCACCGAGAATCCCACATACCCCATATACAACATCGGCGGATGTACGATCAGCCCGGGATCCTGCAGCAATGGATTCAAATCGCCGCCGTCGGGGGGGAAATCCGGTAACAGGCGGGCAAAGGGGTTGGAGGTGAACAACAGGAAGGAAACAAAGCCGATGGAAATCAACCCCATCACCCCCAACACCCGGGAAGATACCAGGGAAGGTAAATGGTGGCTCCACAGGGCAACCGCTGCGGTCCAGCCGGACAGCACCAGAGCCCACAACAACAGTGAGCCCTCGTGACCACCCCACACCGCCGATATTTTGTAGCCGATGGGGAGCAGAGTGTTCGAGTGGTTGGCCACATAGGAAACGGTAAAGTCATTCACAACAAAACTGTAGGCCAGCAAGACGAACGCGAGCATCAGAAATGCAAACTGTCCATAGGCCGCAGGTCTGGCAACGGCCATCCAACGATCATTTCCGATGCCGGCACCCACCAGGGGAACCACTGCCTGCACCACCGCCAATACCATGGCCATCACTATGGCAAAATGCCCAATTTCCGGAATCACGTCCCAACCTCTCTCATTTGCTCTCTCAGTTGCGTTACCGCTGAAAAAACCGCCGCTTACCTTACCATAAAGGCCGTGGTGGCCCTAGCCTTGGCCTTCAACTCACCCCCCGCCCCACCATCAAAAACCTAACAGGCTTTGCATTCCCTACCCTACCCCCCTCTGCCGGGGTAATTAAGCAGGCCGAAACCACCTTGCCTGAAACACATTCCCATACAAATTAGGGGCTACAGGCGGTCGATTCTTAGCCCCAGAACCGCTAACATGTGGGCCTGACAACATAAAGTAAGTATGCGCAGGCTGTAGTCACCTCGAGACGACAATAATAATAACCCGATGCGTAAGCCTGGTAATTGGGAATGCCACCTCGAATTCAGATCAATCGGCCTGATAACTCTTTCACTAACAAGACCTTGTTTAATCATGATTCAAAAAAGCTCATACACCCTTGAAGAACTCTTGGACTGCGGCCACGGTAAAATGTTCGGCCCGGGTAACGCTCGTTTACCTTTGCCCAACATGCTGATGATGGATCGCGTGACCCACATCAGCGCAGAAGGCGGTACCCATGGTAAAGGCGAAATCATTGCCGAGTTGGACATCACTCCGGAGCTCTGGTTCTTCGCCTGCCACTTTGAAGAAGACCCGGTGATGCCCGGCTGTCTGGGACTGGACGCCATGTGGCAATTGATCGGCTTTTTCCTGGGCTGGAAAGGCAATCAGGGCCGGGGCCGAGCGCTGGGGGCCGGCGAAGTGAAGTTTTTTGGCCAGGTACTGCCCACCGCCAAAAAAGTACGCTATGAAATCCAGATGAAACGCGTAATCGAGCGTAAACTGGTAATGGGTATCGGCGATGCATCCCTGCAGGTGGATGGCCGGGAAATTTACACTGCCAAGGATCTGCGCGTAGGACTGTTTACATCAACCGACAGCTTCTGATCCCGGCACATAATAACGACAATAAACAACGCAAAACAGAAACGCGACACTGACAAAGGGTATTACCATGAAACGTGTAGTGGTTACAGGTATGGGCATTGTGTCCTGCCTCGGCAACGATAAAGATTCGGTTATATCATCCTTGCGCGAAGGCCGCTCCGGCATCCGCTTTAAAGAGGAATACAAGGAAATGGGGCTGCGCAGCAATGTAGCAGGCCAGGTGGACATTGATATATCAGAACACATTGATCGAAAACCTTTACGCTTTATGGGCGATGCTGCCGCCTACGCTTATATCTCCATGGCCCAGGCCATTGCCGATTCAGGATTGAATGACGATCAGGTATCCAATATCCGCACCGGCATCGTTGCCGGCTCCGGTGGCGGCAGCTCCAGTAATCAGGTACAGGCAGCGGATATTCTGCGTGAGAAAGGTGTAAAGCGTATTGGGCCCTACATGGTGCCGCGGGTCATGACCAGCACGGTTTCCGCCTGCCTGGCCACACCGTTCAAAATTCGCGGTGTAAACTACTCCATCACCTCAGCCTGCGCCACCAGCGCCCACTGCATTGGCCACGCCATGGAGTTGATTCAGCTTGGTAAACAGGATGTAGTATTCGCCGGCGGCGGTGAAGAGGAACACTGGGCGCTAACCATGATGTTCGATGCCATGGGTGCCCTCTCCACCAAGTTCAACGACACACCGGATAAGGCCTCTCGTGCCTTTGACGCCAGCCGGGACGGTTTTGTTATCGCCGGCGGCGGCGGCATGCTGGTACTGGAAGAATACGAACACGCGAAAGCCCGTGGTGCGAAAATCTACGCCGAACTGGTGGGTTACGGCGCCACCTCCGACGGCAGCGATATGGTGGCCCCTTCCGGTGAAGGTGCCATGCGTTGTATGCAGATGGCCATGTCCACCGTGGATACACCAGTGGATTACATCAACGCCCATGGCACCAGCACCCCAGTGGGTGATGCAGCGGAAATCGGTGCGGTACGGGAAGTGTTTGGAACGCAGATGCCGGTGGTGGGATCGACCAAATCCCTTACCGGACATTCCCTCGGTGCAGCCGGTGTGCAGGAAGCCATCTACAGCCTGCTCATGTTGGAAAACGACTTTATTGCGGAATCCATCAACATTGAGCAACTGGACGAAAAAATCGAAGGCGCCAATATCGCCCGTGAATACAAGGAAAACGCCGGACTGAAGACGGTGATGTCCAACAGTTTTGGCTTTGGCGGCACCAATGCCACACTGGTGTTTAGAAAGATGGATTGATCGCTCGGCTCGATCAGGATACAAAAAGGCAGCGTCAGCTGCCTTTTTGTTGCTTGTTCTAATTTCAATGACCGGCATAAAAAAACGCCCGCATATCTGCGGGCGTTTTTTTGCTCAAGTCTCTTCGCAGAGATTAGAACTTGTGTTCAAGACCTAACTGTAAGCGTGCGACTTCATCCGTTGAAGTGCCACTAACACCATCTTCCTTGAACTCTTCTTCCAGAGTGATGTAGTTGGCAAACAGCTTAGTCTGCTTGCTCAGCTTATGATCCACACCGATCGCGATTTGAGTGATTTCCAAAGTGTCAGTGAAGCCATCACCAGCCACTTCATAGTTTTCATCCAGCTCAGATGATCCGTACTGGAAACGCAGTTTGTTGGACTCACCCAACTTCATGCCAGCGCTCAGGATATAGCCGTCTTGTTCGTCGGCCGGATCGCCCGCGGAATCCTCAGACTCTTCTGCAGTTTGATACATTGCACCAATCTCGAAAACATCTATGTAGAAGATACCAGTCACGCGCATTACATCTTCACCATCAATACCGTCGTCCATTGCGGCAGACAGGTACAGCATGTCAGTAGAGTAAACAGCAGACAAAGAGTAGTTATCGGCCAAACCATCATCACAGTTGTTATTTGCACCGTCTGGACAAGCCTCTTCGCCAGGCTGGATTGCCACATTCAACGTAATCGCATCCGCAATGGCAGGAGACGAGTACTGAATCAAATTGGATTCACGATTCTCACCAGTCAGAACGTTTTTGAGATCGCCTGATGACATATCGTTGAACTGGTCAATTTTTCCTTGAGACTTTTTCAAAGGAGTATCAAAGTTACCCAACTGCACAGCACCCCAACCGCCTTTCAAACCAACGTAAATATCGCGCTGTTTGAATGTGCGATCAGTGCTTGCGTCCACCTCTACGGTGTCATCAGGGTTACCGTCACCATCCAGATCAACAAACACTTCACCGTCTAGAGAGATACCACGGCCATCGCTGCCATCATCGGGGAAAATCTCATATTCAGCTTTGTAGAAAGCAGACAGGTTATCGTTTATATCTTCTGAACCTTTAACGCCCAAACGGCTGGCGTTGCTATTCAATTCCCAACGATCATAATCACTTGAGCTGTCTTCGAACTCATAATCAGCCATTTCCAGTGTCAGATTCATTTTGCCGTAAACAGTCACATCCGCCATAGCCACACCAGGCATAGCGATAGCAGCACCAATAGCTAAGGGAAGCAGTTTAACTTTCATTTTTCTCTCCTAGAGGGTCCGAGGTTTTTTTCGCAATATTGTCGGCTTACGAACGCTGCGCAGTATGAATAACCTGTGTGACACTTTCGTGACAAATGCATTATCCAAAAGGACATTATCTGAATGATTTTTATACGAAGAATTCAAAGGGCAGCACAGTCGCGGGCACACGCACCCCGATCGTAAACACTCCGTATTTTTCTAATAATATCCTCGTACTGCGCACCTTCCTTAATCCAGAAAATACACGATATCTGCTAAATTGTTCATTTAGAGATGTTTCGATTATATGACAATTAAAAGAAAATCAAAGGCTCGATGCACTTTTTTTGGTCAAAAAGCGCACCATCAAAATGAAAAGAAACAATTATGGTGCGCTAGATCAAAAACCAACCAGAATCAGTATCGATTACTGCGCCAACAGCCATTGCTGAAAGGCTTCACGCTCCTGCTCAGAGGCCTGGCTCCAGAGCGCTTTCAATTGCGGCAACGTGTCCATTGACTGCACCTCATTGTTACCGGTAGCCACCTGATCGCTCTCGAACTCATATACCGGGGTTACGGCGGATTTCAATTGGGTCAGGAAGGTTCTGGGGCGGCTCAGTTCCACAGCCGACTCGATCACCTCTTTGGTTTTTGCGTTCACCACCTGGAATTCGGGTTGTTCAGCAAATGCCCTGGCATCTTCCAGGTTTTTTTGCGGTTCGTGGATAACCTTGTATTGCTTCCCCGCCTCCACTTCAAACGTTACCTTTGCCGGCCGGGACACGACTTTTTCATGATCATCGGAACCGATGCTAAACAAATCGGAGTATTGCAACAGCAGGGTGCGCTGGCCTGCATCAACTCGATAAGTGATTTCCTGACCCACAAACCCTTCGCTGACTTCGTCGTTATCCACATAGTTGATCAGTACCGTGTTGGCTGACGTCACCAACCCGGTGTTGCCCTGCTCACCCTGGTAGGCGTTCTGGATGGAATGGGAGGCACAGGCGGAAATCAGAGAAAGAGCCAAAACGGCCAACAAGCTACGAAACATGGGAACAACCTTTTAATCAGAAGACGAGAAAGCATCATATTACAAAATTATGACGCGGAAGTGACAAGGTGCAGAATAGCCGCCGGTTGCGCCGGCACAAAAACTACTCACACTACCCCACCAGCAGTTTGATGCCCACTGCCACCAGCAGGCCGGCAAAGATTTTTTTCAGGGTGGCCGCCGGCAGACGATGGGCCAGGCGCGCGCCCACCTGGGCAAAGATGACACTGGTGAGCGCAATTCCGATCAGGGCGGGAATATAAACGTAGCCGATGCTGAATTCAGGCACCGGTTCATCCCATCCGGTCACCATAAAGCCCACTGCACCGGCCACCGCGATGGGCATGCCACCTGCTGACGAGGTACCCACGGCTTGCTGCATTTTGACATTACACCAGGTAAAGAACGGCACACTGAGGGAGCCACCGCCAATGCCAAAGATGGCGGAAACCACACCAATCAGCCCCCCCGTAAACGTTAAGCCCAGGTTACCCGGCAATTCACGGGACGCTTTCGGCTTGAAGCCCGCCGCCATCTGAACGGCGATCAAGATGGCAAATCCACCAAACAGAATCTGCAGCAAGCGCCCGTGCAGAACATCGGCCAGCGTTGCGCCCAGGAGCGCCCCCAACGCCAAACCCAATGCAAACCAGGTCAACACCGACCAGAGTACAGCCCCTTTCTTATGATGCTGATAAACAGATCCGGCCGAGGTAATGATGATGGTCGCAAGGGAAGTGCCGACGGCCATATGGGTGAGCACATCAGAAGAAAAGCCCAGGGAGGCAAAGGCATAAATGAGCACAGGAACAATGATAAGACCACCGCCAACCCCCAACAGACCAGCGGCCAACCCCGCCACGATACCCAGGGCGGGGTAAATCAGAAACTCCATCAACCGTTAAAACCGTAGCTCATCAGTCGCTGATAACGTTCTGTCATGAGGGTTTCCTCATCTTTGGCTGAGAGGCGCTCCAGATTTTCAATAAGAGCCGCCTTGATGGAATCAGCAACCGCATCATGATCACGATGACCTCCCCCCAAGGGCTCAGGCACCACCTGATCCACCAACCCCAATTCGTGCAGGCGCCTGGCAGTCAGGCCCATGGCTTCGGCAGCATCGGAGGCATACTCAGCGCTTTTCCATAGAATGGAGGCGCAGCCTTCAGGGGAGATAACGGAATAGGTGCTGTACTGCAACATTTGCAGATGATCACAGACCCCGATTGCCAGCGCTCCACCGGAGCCGCCTTCGCCAATGACGGTGGCAATGATCGGTGTCCGCAGGCTTGCCATCACCGCCAGATTACGGGCTATGGCTTCACTCTGACCTCGCTCTTCCGCTTCAATACCGGGGTAGGCACCGGGGGTATCGATGAAGGTCAACACCGGCATTTTGAAGCGTTCCGCCATCTGCATCAGGCGCATGGCTTTACGATAGCCTTCCGGTTGCGGCATGCCGAAGTTGCGCCGCACCTTTTCTTTTACATCGCGGCCTTTCTGGTGACCAATCAACATCACGGGCTTACCGTCCAACCGGGCAACACCACCCACGATGGCTTTATCGTCGCCGTAGGTTCGATCCCCGTGAAGTTCGTCAAATTCGGTAAAAATACGGGCAACGTAATCCAGGGTATAGGGGCGTTTGGGGTGCCGCGCCAACTGGGCAATCTGCCAGGACGACAAGTCGGAAAATATGGACTCGGTAAGAGACAGGCTCTTATCCTTGAGCTGTTTTACTTCATCGTTAATATTCAATGCAGCACTGTCGCCCATGCTGCTCAACTCTTCAATCTTGGATTCCAGCTCAGCAATGGGTTGTTCGAAATCCAGATAGTTAGGATTCATAAAGCATTGATCCTGTTTAATTGTTATAGGCTACCAAAACCGGGAATGTTCAGGCCAATACCTTACGTGATGGACGCCATGGTGTCGAGATTTAGGCTGCGCTGAACCCATCGATTTTGTGGCAAAATGTTATAGCCCGGCCTATCGATACAGCACTGATAACGCGCGCTCTCCGCAAAGCTGCTCTAATTGTTTTATCAGCTCGGGCTTGGGTGCAATGCGCCAGTCCTCCCCCAGGTACAGGCGGCCTCGGGCCCCCTGACGGGAGTACTCAACCCTGACCTTGCATCCCCCCTCACGATAAGGCGCCAGCACTGATTGCAGCTTTTGACCGAAATCCGGACCCAGGTGGGCCTGGCCTATGTCCAGACTGATCAGGCGGGCATAATTCTCCCGGGCCTGGGCAATGCCGAACACCTTGCGCGTCACCATCTTCAGGCCGCCGGAATAATCATCGAGACTCACATCCCCTTCCACCACCAATACGGCGTCTTTGATCAGTTGATCCTTATACTCTTCATAGGCATCCGAGAATATGGAAATCTCCAGGCGCCCGCTCTTGTCATCCAGAGTCAGAAACGCCATTTTGTCACCGCGTTTGTTCTTCATCACCCGTTGCGCGATGACCAAACCTGCTACTATGCTGCGGGATTCACGGCTGTTGCCCGGCTTTACATCAGCAATACGGCTGGTGGTAAAGTGGGAGATTTCCTCCAGATACTGATCAATGGGGTGCCCGGTCAGATACAGCCCCAGCGTTTCCTTCTCGCCATTCAAGCGCTCGTCATCACTCCAGGGTTTCACTTTGGCCCACTCCGGTTCAGGGCGTTCTTCCTCATCCACGGCGCCAAACATATCCATGATGCCCAGATCCTGATTTTTGCTCTCCTGTTCAGCGTAACGCATGGCTTCTTCCAGACTGGCCATCAGGGTCGCGCGGTCCGGCCCCAGCTTGTCCAGGGCACCGGCCCGAATCAACGCTTCCATGGAACGCTTGTTGAGTTTTTTGAGATCCAGCCGGCGACAGAACTCAAACAGATTTCTAAACGGCTTCTGATCCGACCGGCCTTCCAAAATGGCATCAATGGGGCCTTCACCCAGACCTTTGATCGCACCCAGCCCATAAACGATCTGCCCCTCATCATCGACGGTAAATTTATAGCCGCTGACGTTCACATCCGGCGATACAATGGCCAGTTTCATGCGGCGGCACTCGTCAATGAGGGTCACCACCTTATCGGTATTATGCATATCGGCAGACAACACCGCGGCCATAAAGCCGGCTGGATAATGGGCCTTCAACCAGGCGGTCTGATAGGACACCAAGGCATAGGCCGCCGAGTGTGATTTGTTGAAACCATACTTGGCGAACTCCTCCATGGTGTCGAAGATTTCTGTGGACAGCTTTTCATCAATGCCGTTTTTGGCCGCGCCATCCACAAATAACCCACGCTGCTGGGCCATCACGTCGGCTTTCTTTTTACCCATGGCACGACGCAACAGGTCGGCGCCCCCCAAGGTGAAATCCGCCAGCACCTGAGGAATCAGCATTACCTGTTCCTGATAAAGAATGGTGCCGTAGGTGGTATCCAGTACGGGTTTCAGATCCGGGTGCGGATAATCCACCTTTTGGCGGCCGTGTTTACGGGCAATAAAATCATCCACCATGCCGGACCCCAATGGCCCTGGTCGAAACAGCGCCACCAGCGCCACAATATCTTCAAACGAACTGGGCTTCAGGCGCTTGATAAGATCTTTCATGCCCCGGGATTCAAGCTGAAACACCGCCGTGGTTTCAGCCTTCTGCAACAGGTCAAAGGAAGCCTTGTCATCCAGCGGAATGCGTTCAATGTCCACTGGCGGTTTACCTTGTTTCACAAGCATCGGATTAATGGTTTTCAATGCCCAATCCACGATGGTGAGGGTACGCAACCCCAGGAAGTCAAACTTCACTAACCCGGCCGCCTCCACATCGTCCTTGTCGAATTGTGTGACCAGGTTGTTGCCGTGCTCATCGCAATACAGGGGCACATAGTCCGTCAAGGCGGACGGTGCGATGACCACACCACCAGCGTGTTTGCCCACATTGCGCGTGATGCCTTCCAGTTTTAAAGCCATGTCCAGCAGCTCACGGACATCTTCATCACGGTCGTACAGTTCCTGCAGTTGCGGTTCCTGCTCCATGGCCTTGCTTAAGGTCATACCCACTTCAAAGGGAATCAGCTTGGCGATGCGGTCCACGAATCCGTAGGAGCGGCTTTGTACCCGCCCCACATCCCGCACCACTGCCTTGGCCGCCATGGAACCAAAGGTAATGATCTGGCTTACCGCATTACGGCCGTATTTTTCCGCCACATAATCAATCACCCGGTCACGGCCATCCATGCAGAAGTCCACGTCAAAGTCGGGCATGGATACCCGTTCAGGGTTGAGGAAGCGTTCGAAAAGCAAATCGTATTCGAGAGGATCAAGATCCGTGATCTTCAGCACATAGGCCACCAGCGACCCGGCACCGGATCCCCGTCCGGGCCCCACCGGGACGCCATTGTTCTTGGCCCACTGAATAAAGTCGGCAACAATCAGGAAGTAACCGGGGAACCCCATCTGAATAATAACGTCCAGCTCGATCTGCAGGCGCTCATCGTAAGGCTTACGTATCTCGGCAAAATTGGGATCGTTCACATCGAACAGAAAGGCCAGACGCTCCTCCAGGCCTTTTCTGGATTCGGCAATGATGAAGTCGTCCAGCGTCATGCCTTCCGGCACCGGGTAATCCGGCAGGTAATAGGTGCCAAGGGGAATTTCAAAACTACAGCGCTTGGCGATTTCAACCGTGTTTTCGATGGCTTCAGGAATATCCTGAAACAGTTCCCACATTTCCTCCGGTGACTTCAGGTACTGTTCTTCGCTATAGCGCTGTTCACGGCTGGAATCTTCCAGCGTCCAGCTTTCGTAGATACAGACACGCACCTCATGAGCTTCAAAATCTTCCCGATGCAAAAAGCGCACATCATTGGTGGCAACCACCGGGCAATCTGTCTTGGCTGCCAGATCCACTGCCAGATGCAGATAGGTTTCATCATCCTGACGCCCGGTACGGTGCAGCTCCAGATAGAACGAGTCCGGAAACAGCGCATTATATTCTTCAACAAGCTGTTCGGCCTTGGCCTGCTTTCCCGCCAGCAAAGCACGGCCGATTTCTGCGTCTTTACCCCCCGACAGGCAGATCAGGCCTTCGGTTTTCTGGCTCAGATAGGCACGGGAAATAATCGCCTTATCCAGTTTCTGGCCATGTAGGTAAGCCTCAGAGACCAACTCGGTGAGGTTACGATAGCCCTGCAGGCTTTTCGCCAGCAGCACAATCTGCGAGGCGGGCTCATCAGGAAACTTCGACTCCACCAGTACATCAGCACCGTAGATGGGCTTGATCCCCGCATCAATGGTGGCCCGTTGAAACTTCACCAGCGCAAACATATTGCAGAAATCGGTCAACGCCAATGCGGGCATCTGCATGTCGGCACAACGTTTGGCCAACGGCTTGATCCGAACCAGACTATCCACCAGAGAATATTCCGAATGAACCCGCAAATGTACAAATGGCTGAGTCATGCTTAACACCTGTGTTGGAAGTGGGTTATGCCAGCAATTTGGCTACCGGGCTAAAACTACGCCGGTGAATGTCCGTGGGGCCGAGCCGGGTCAGAGCCTCCAAATGTACCTTGGTGGGATAACCTTTATGTTTGGAAAAACCGTATCCCGGGTATTGCAAATCCAACAGATCCATTTCGCGGTCGCGGGTCACTTTTGCAATAATTGACGCCGCGCTGATACAGGGTTCGGTCAGGTCACCTTTAATAATGGCCTGGGAAGGGCAAGACAACACCGGGCAACGATTACCGTCTATCAGGGCAAACTCTGCCTGTGGACGCAACTGTTCCACCGCCCGCTGCATGGCCAGCATGCTGGCATGCAAAATGTTTAACTCATCAATTTCTGCCACTTCTGCCCGGCCGATGGCCCAGGCCAGGGCGTCATTGCGGATTATATCGAACAAGGCATCGCGCTTTTTTTCGGTCAACTTTTTGGAATCCGTCAGGCCGGCGATGGGTTTTCCAACATCAAGAATAACGGCTGCCGCCACCACAGCACCGGCCAGCGGGCCGCGTCCGACCTCATCAACACCGGCAATCAACTTGCCCTGGGAAAAGTTCATTTCACTTTGCACGGGATGCACCCTGTATGAATCAAGATTCTGGATTAGCCCGGACTACCGGCACCGGCCCGCCATCCGCCCACATTTTCTTCCAGCAATTCTGCAACGGCGGCGGCGGCCTGTGTACTTGCGTTCAGATTAAGCTGGTGGTGAATATCGTCAAACCGGGCCTGCATGGTTCTGCAGCGCTCCTTATTCTGCATCAAGCTGTAAAGCTCGCGTGCCAGTGCCTCTGGTGTTGCCTTTTCCTGCAGAAACTCAGGCGCTATTTCTTCATCAGCCAATAAGTTGGGCAGCGCAATGTATTTGTTTTTTACCAGCGGCGACAGGATGGCGTGGGTAATCGCCCCCCAGCGGAAAGCCACTACCATGGGCCGTTTCAACAGCATGGCCTCAAGCGTCACTGTGCCGGAGGTCGCCAGCACGTAATCTGCAGCGGCCATCGCCTCGCGAGCATGACCATCCACCATCTGCACAGGCAAATCCACATCATATTGACTCATCTGCTGTTCGAACTGCTGGCGGCGCTGTGCACTGGCCAGAGGTACAATGAAACGTACCTGCGGGCACATGATATAAACCAGCCGCATGGTTTCCAAAAACAGGGGGCCCATGTATTTCAATTCCCCTCCACGGCTGCCGGGCATAACAGCCACCACTTTATCGACCGGAGCGAAATCCCAAAAACGCTTCGCCCGCTCATGGTCAATATCCGGATCAATATCCGTTGCAAAAGGATGGCCGACGAAGCGCACCGGAACATCAAATCGACGATAGAAATCCGCTTCAAACGGGAGCAGGGTCAGCATAAGATCCACATCACGACGGATTTTGAACACACGTTTTTGCCGCCATGCCCACACCGTGGGTGATACGTAGTGAACCGTCTTGATGCCACGCTGTTTAAGAAATCCTTCCAACGGAAGATTGAAGTCCGGCGAATCGATACCGATGAAAACATCAATTTTCTGTTCCAGAAAACACCGTTTGAGCGTTTTCCGAATATTGAGCAATTCACGCAGACGGCCCAGTACGGCAAATATGCCCATCACACTGAGGCGATCAATGGGGAACAGGCTGTCACAACCGGCATCCATCATGGCGGGGCCACCTATGCCGATGAAGCGGGCATCAGGCCAACGGGATTTAAGCGCCCGAATCAACCCTGCCCCCAACTGATCACCCGACATCTCGCCCGCGACAATACCGACGGTGATATCTGTGTTTGCTTGCTGGGGCATAGGGGCACCTGAATTAGCGGGCAATACCACGATTGGATCGTTTTATGGAATCAATGAATAACTGCAGATAGGGATCATGGGATTTACTTTCCAACTGTACAATCGCCTGCTCCAGCTTCAAACCACGCATATAAACCGTCTTGTAGGCATCCTTGAGGATGGACATGGATTCTTTACTGAACATGCGGCGCCGCATGCCTTCAAAGTTCATGCCGGCAGGCCGGGCCGGATTCCCCGCCACCATCATAAAGGCGGGCACGTCCTTGCCGGTCAACGCTCCCATTCCCAACATGGCATATGGCCCTACATGGCAGAACTGATGTGCTCCGGAAAAGCCGGCAAAGATGACATCGTGGGCCACATGAACATGCCCGGCCATGGTGGCGTTATTGGCAAAAATATTATCGTGCCCGATCTGACAATCGTGGGCTATGTGCACATAGGACATGACCAGATTGCGATGACCGATGCGGGTGATGCCCTCATCCTGCACCGTACCCCGGTGTATGGTACAACACTCGCGAAAGTGGTTGTCGTCACCGATTTCAAGACTGGTGGGCTCGCCCTTGTATTTCTTGTCCTGACAATCTTCACCGATGGAGGCGAACTGAAAAATCCGGTTGCGCTTACCAATCCTGGTGGGCCCTTTAATGCACGCATGGGAGTGAATCAAGGTGCCGGAATCGATTTCAACACCAGGGCCGATATAGGTGAAAGGCCCGACCTCTACATCAGAAGCCAGTTCAGCTTTTGGATCAATGACAGCTTGAGGGTGGATCAATCTATAAATCCCTTTCTGCACAGGTTATATCAGATATAGCGACTTCCTCACCATCCACCGTTGCCACCGCATGGAATTTCCATATGGTGCGTTTCCTGGCCTTGATGGTCGCCCGAATTTCCAGTTGCTCACCGGGTGCCACAGATCGGCGGAATTTGGTTTTATCCACGGAGGCGACCACATAGACCTTGTTGGCTTCCGCTTTCTGCCCTACGGTTTTAAACGCCAGCAAACCAGCAGTCTGCGCCATGGCTTCAATAATCAACACCCCGGGGAAAATCGGGTTATCCGGGAAATGCCCCTCGAATACCGGTTCATTATTGGAGATGCCTCGCACAGCAACAATATACTCACCCTCCACCAACTCGAGCACCCGGTCCACTTGCAGAAAGGGTGCGCGATGGGGAAGAATTTCCTTGATTTCGTTAATATTCATCATAGTTCAATCGGTGGGATTTATCTCATTGTAAATCACTAGCTTAGGGCTATTCCAGCGCCAAATCACGCCAATTAACGTAACACGATATGTACTACTGCTTATCCGACTGTAGGGCCTGCAACTGCTTTTCCAACCGGTTCAGTTTGCGTGCCATGTCATCCAGGTGACGAAACCGGGCAGCGTTTTTGCGCCATTGCGCGGTGGTGGACATCGCCGTTCCAGAGGAATAGGAGCCAGGCTCAGTGACACTCTTGGTGATCGCACTGCGCATGGTCAGGTGCACCCGGTCGGCGATTTCGAGGTGCCCGGCGATACCAACTGCGCCTGCAATGGTGCAGTATTTACCAATTTTGGTACTGCCCGCAATCCCGGTGCATCCGGCAATGGCCGTACCCTCACCGATTTCCACGTTATGGGCGATCTGAATCTGGTTATCCAAAATGACACCATTGCCAATCACAGTATCCTGGAGGGCACCGCGATCGATGGTGGTATTGGCGCCCACGTCCACATCGTTGCCGATGGTGACTGCGCCCAACTGGGCAATCTTCTTCCACCGGCCCTGTTCATTGGCAAAGCCGAACCCGTCTGCCCCTACAACCACACCACTGTGGAAGGTACAGCGCTCACCCACCTTGACCCCATGGTACAGTGTGACATTGGCATGAAACAGGCAATCTTTGCCGATGATGCAGTTGGCACCAATAACGCAACCGGCACCGACTTCAACGTTCTGGCCCAGCACAGCGCCGGATTCGATAACTGCATTTGGCCCTATTCGACAACCGGCACCCAAAACCGCACTCCCAGACACAAAGGCCGTACTGTGAACCCCTTCATCGGGCTTTGGCCGGTGATCAAAGAAATGGGATACCCGGGAATAGACCAGATAGGGGTTGTCTGCAATCAACACTGCGGTAGGGCATTCGTCCACGAACTGAGGCTGAAGAATAACTGCACTGGCCCTGGTTTGGGCCAATTGTCCGCGATAGAGGGGATTGGCAAGAAAACTGAGTTGTCCGTCACCGGCCGAGCCCAATGTGGCCAGCCCATAAACCTGCCGGGCAGGGTCGCCCTTCAGCTCCACATCAAGCGCTGCGGCCAGCTCTCCCAGGCTCCAGGATTCCCGCTTCGTTGGCTTCACCATCGATTCCAGCGTTGCTCTGTCTAGTTCTTGATGTTATTCATTTTTTCAACCACCAAATCGGTAATGTCCAATTTAGGGTTCATATCCAGTACCGCTTCGCGGCGCAGCACCATATCTATCTTCTGCTCGGCAATAATATCCTTCATCGCCTGCTGGAACTTGGGCAGCATGGATTCAACCACTTGACGCTGGTCTGCCTGACCACTTTGCTTCAACTGCTGTTCCTTGAACTTCAGCTCCTGAGCGATTTCCATCAATTCCTTTTCCATCTTGTGACGCTCTTCGGCAGACATCACTGCGCCGTCTTTCTGAATCCGTTCCTGCAGATTCTTGCCTTTCATATTGAGGGCCTCGAGACCGGCTTTCTCTTTCTCAAACTCGCCTTTGAGCTTTTCTACCTTGATTTTACCCTCTTCCGTGGACATTACCGCACGCAACACATCCACTGTCACGATGTTTGCTGACTCTGCCGCCAACAGGGACTGAGCCATCATCAAGCCGAAAAACACTACCAGAAACTTTTTCACAATAAACCTCTTTAACCTGTGTTCGTTTTTAGAATGGTTGCCCCAGCGAGAACTGGAACGATTGCACATCATCACCGGGCTGATCATTGAATGCCTTCGACAGGCTGAATGATAATGGGCCAATTCCCGTGATCCATGACAAGGCGATACCAGCCGACATCCGCATTTCATCCAGCTCAAAACCATACTCGTCTTTGCGGTGGGTATCAAACACGTTCCCGGCATCCACAAAGAACATGGTGCGGAAGGATCGGCTGTCTTTTACAAAGGGCATGGGGAAGATAAGTTCCGCACTGCCTTCCGCCAGGAAGTTACCACCGATGGCCCTGGGTGAGCCGAAATCGTAGGCCGACTGGATTTCACGCGGCCCTAGGGAGCGATCTTCATACCCCCGAATGGAGCCGAAGCCACCAGCATAGTAATGTTCATAGAACGGCGGCAGCTCGTCCTCACCATAGGCATCCAGGTAGCCCAGCTCGGAACGCAGACGCAATGTCCAATCCTGGGTCAATGGGAAATACTTCTGCGACTGCAGGCTGGTTTTGAAGTACTCAAGATCACTGCCGGGAGAGGAGACCTGCAGTGATACACTGTGGGAAGAGCCCCGGGTAGCAAACACGCCCCGGTTGAGAGTGCTGATACTCCAGGTTCCGGTGAGCGGGAAATTGGTGAACTCTTCAGACTGGGTAAACTTTCCTTCAACGTTGGCTGCATACAAATCGTAACCCACCAGGCTCCACACCTGAAGGGGAGAACGCCGACTGGCATAGACCGTCACGTTCTCGAAGCCGACCCCGAAACTCAACCTGGAGATATCGCTGGTGGGATAACCAAAGGTGAGATTGCCGCCGAAACGGTCCGAAGCCCAATTGGATATGACATCGTCTTCGCTGATGTCGGTTTGCTGGTAGAACAGCGAAAATCCGCGGGATACCCCATCGATGGTGTAATAAGGATCAAGGAACGAAAAGCTGACACTGTCACGGATATCACTGCGATTGGCGGCAATGGTGACCCGGTTTCCGGTGCCCAGAAAGTTGGTCTGGGAAAGATTGGCACCAAACACAAAGCCGGTACCCTGCTGATAACCTACGCTGGCACCAATGGACCCTGAAGGCTGTTCTTCCACATTATAATGGACGTCAACCTGATCCTCCTCCCCGGGTACACGAGGCGTCTCCACGGTGACCCCTTTGAAGTAGCCCAGCCGTTCCAATCTGACCTTTGAGTTTTCAATCAGTTGCCCGGAAGCCCACGATCCCTCCATCTGACGCATTTCGCGGCGCAGAACTTCGTCCCGGGTTTTGGTATTGCCAAAGAAATTGATACGCCGCACATAAACCCGGGTGCCGGCATCCACATAAAATGTGACATCGACCGTATTGTCTGCATTAGGTGATATGGACGGGACACCATTGACATTGGCAAAGGTGTAACCTTCGTTGCCCAGCCGGCGGGAGATCAGCTCGTTGGAGGTGGTCACCAGCGCCCGGGAGAAGGTTTGCCCCGGTTTCAGCAGTATCAGGCGCTGCAAATCCGCCTCCGGTACTTTGAGATCGCCGGTAAGCTTGACCTCATTAACCGTGAAGCGCTCACCTTCGGAAATATTGACAGTGATGTACACCTCGGACTTATCCGGGGTCACTGAAACCTGGGTGGATTCAACCCGGAAATTCACGTAACCCCGATCCTGGTAATAGGAGGTCAGCTTTTCCAGATCGCCGGACAGTTTCTCGCGGGAATACTTATCGTCCCCTTTGAAAAACGAGAACATGTGGGATTCTTTCAATTCGAACTCATCCACCAGAATGTCGTCGGCGAAAACGGAATTGCCCACGATGTCCACACCGGAAATGGTGGCCACGTCCCCTTCTTTGATGGTGATATCGATGGCAACCCGGTTGCGGGGCAGAGGTTTGACTGCCGGTTCCACCCGCGCTCCGTATCGCCCCTGAGCAATATACTGACGTTCCAGTTCCACTTTCAGACGATCCAGCGTCACCCGCTGAAAGACACTGCCTTCGCTGAGTCCGGCCTGGGACAGGCCTTCCATCAGGTTTTCGGTCTCTATGGATTTGTTGCCATCCAGTTCAATGCTGGCGATGGACGGCCGCTCACTCACCTGAATGATCAGGATATCGTCTTCTCTCAGCAGATTGATGTCTTGAAAGTTGCCGGTTTTAAACAGAATGCGTGCCGACCTGGCCAGGCTGTTCTCATCCACCTGATCCCCAACCTGTAGCGGCAGCACGTTGAATACGGCCCCGGCGGAGATACGTTGCAAGCCTTCAATCCGAATGTCTTTTATGATGAAGGAATCCGCCATCGCTGTGTTTGCCAGAAAAGCCATCCACAACACCAGCACTGATCTTGTAATTCGATTCATTTAACGCTCAAGTCCGCAGGAATTTCTATAGGTCCAAAAGGCGGGATCAAAGCCCCATAATATCGTTATAAAATGCAAGTCCCATAAACATGACCAGCAAGCCAAGCCCCAAGCTGTTTCCCAACGCTTGGGCCTTCTCCGATACCGGGCTTCCTTTTATCATTTCAACGAGATAGTACATTAAGTGCCCACCATCCAAAACGGGAATGGGCAGCAAATTTAACACCCCGAGGCTGATACTTAAATAGGCCATGAAGTGTAGAAATGACTCCAGCCCATAGCTGGCGCTGTCTCCGGCCACTTTGGCGATGGTTATGGGGCCGCTGAGGTTTTCCAGCGAGATCTTACCGGTCACCATTTTGGCAATGGAGAGTATGGTTAGTTCAATGCGGGACCAGGCGTAGGACAGGGACTTGCCCACCGCAGCCACTGGGCCATATTCCAGTTCACGGATCATAAAGTCCGGATATTCAGAAAACTCAGTGGCGTTGGCCGCACCAATCTGCCCAAACTCACTGCCATCGTCGCCCATCACCGACTCCGGGGTAATAGTCAGGGCCACTTCACTGCCGGCCCGATCCACCAGCACCTGCATACTCACACCCGGATTCTGCCGTATCAGCTCCACCCATTCTTTCCAGGTCAGTATTTCCACACCATTAACGGCCACCACCCGGTCACCGGGTTGCATACCCTGGGCCTGGGCGGCCCGGCCTTCAACCAGCTCGCCCACCACCGGTGGAATCTCGGGAAAATAGGGCTCTATACCCAACAGTTTTAAGGGGTGCGTTTTCTCTTGCCCGCGCATCCAGTCCTGCAGTTCTATCTGGCGCACCACGGTGCCACTGCTGCCCTCGGGTCGAACGGTAAAGCTTACCTGCCCGCTTTCGCCGATGCGCGAAATCAACGCCATGGTGACATCATCCCAGCTTTCGGTGGTATCTCCATCCACTGCAACGATTTCATCCATGGTCTGGAAGCCGGCTTTGGCGGCTTGTCCTTCCGCCTCAACATCACCCACATAAGGGACCAGGGAGGTCACACCGGAGAGGAACAGCATCCAGTATAGAAATACAGCAAAAACCAGATTTACGATGGGGCCGGCGGAGACGATGGCAAAACGCTGGAATACCGATTTATGGGCAAAGGACTGGCCACGGTGCTGGTCCTGGACGTCACTGCCCGGTTCACCCAGCATTTTCACGAAGCCGCCCAGCGGCAATGCCGCCACCACAAACTCCGTGCCGTGTTTGTCGTGCCACTTTACAAGGGGCTGACCAAAGCCAATGGAAAACCGGATCACCCTGACGCCGCAACGGCGGGCTACCCAGAAGTGGCCGTACTCATGCACAAAAATCAGCAGCCCAAGGGTGACCACGAAAGCCAACAGGGTTTGTATAAAATCGAACAAATCAGCCTCTATCTCGTTGTTGTATCAGCTAAAACCGATCACTTGGCTTGCTGGGTAAGAAGCCCATGGGCCATCTCCCGAGCCGCTTGATCAGCCCTTAGGATAGTATCAATATCCACTGCTTCCACCAATGTCATCCTGCCTAATACACTTTCAATCACGGCGGGTATTGCGGTGAAGCGCACGCGCCCGGCCAAGAACGCATCCACCGCCACCTCATTGGCGGCATTCAGTACCACCGACGCCGTTTTGCCGGCCATCATTGCCTCGCGGGCCAAGCGCAGACAAGGGAAACGCCCTTCATCTGGCTGCTGGAAATCCAACCGGGCCACGTCAACCAGGTCCAGGGGCGCAACCCCCGACGCTATCCGTTCAGGCCAGCCCAAACCAAAGGCAATGGGGGTCCGCATGTCCGGATTTCCCATCTGGGCCAGCACCGATCCATCCACGTATTGGACCATGGAATGGATCACACTTTGTGGGTGTACCACCACCTGCACCTGATCCACGGAAGCGGAAAACAACCAGCAGGCTTCTATAAATTCCAGCCCTTTGTTCATCATGGTGGCCGAATCCACGGAGATTTTGCGCCCCATGGACCAATTGGGGTGGGCGCAGGCCTGCTCCGGGGTTACCTCGGCGAACTGAGCCAGCGGTAGTTGGCGAAACGGCCCCCCGGACCCGGTGAGCAGTATACGAGACACCCCTTTCCGGCCCAGGCCATCTGCAAAATCCACCGGCATACATTGAAAGATGGCGTTATGCTCGCTGTCGATGGGCAACAACTCCGCGCCACTGCGCTTAACCGCCGACATAAACAGCTGCCCACTCATCACCAGGGCTTCTTTATTGGCAAGCAACACACGCTTGCCGGAACGTACCGCCGCCAGAGTGGGCAACAGGCCCGCAGCCCCGACAATGGCGGCCATCACCTGATCCACATCGGCGTGCTCGGCCACCGCTACCAAACCGTCCATACCGGCCAGGACTTCGGTATCAGACCCTGCCTGCCGCAAACGGTTCCGCAGCTCCTCGGCCCGGGAATCCTCCAGCAACACCGCATAACGGGGCATGAACTCCAGCACCTGTCGGAACAGATCGTCTACATTGGTGTGGGCTGTCAGGGCAAAAGCCCGATAACGCCCCCTGTGCTGCCTGAGCACATCCAGGGTGCTGACGCCAATTGAACCGGTGCTGCCCAGCACCGTTATGTTTTGTACTGTGGACATGTCTGGAACCGTCAATGAAATGCACCCAGCAATAACATGCCGGCTGCAAACAGTGGGACCGCTGCCGTGATACTGTCGATCCGGTCTAGAATACCACCATGCCCGGGAAGAATCTGGCTACTGTCCTTGAGGCCGCGATGACGTTTAAACATACTTTCGGCGAGGTCGCCAAACACGGAGCCCACCACCGCCACCAGGCTCACCAGCATAAACCACCACAGACTGATGGTCTGCAGCGCCGCGGTTTGGGTGGCCACCAACAATGCGATGACAGCAGTCACCAGCAGGCCGCCCAGCAACCCCTCGATGGTTTTACCCGGGCTGACCCTGGGAGCCAGCTTGTTTTTGCCCAAGGCACGCCCGGCAAAATACGCGCCGGTATCCGCGCCCCACACCAGAAGAAACGCGTACAGCATCCACCAGGAGCCACCCTCCTGCCGATGCAACACCACCAATCCCCACCACGCAGGGAGTAACACCAACAGGCCGATGGCGCCCTGGGTGAATGGCCCGGACCACACGGCCACTTGCTGTGGGTAGACCCGCACCATCGCGATGGCCAGCGACCACCAGATAACCGACAGTGCCAGTACCCAATCCAGATTCAACCAGTATTCCAGCGCCATCCCCGCCAGCACCAACGCGGCATAGGCCACCCGGCCGGACTGACGGTGAATGCCCATAATATTGGCCCATTCCCAGGCCGCCAGGGTCACAGGCACCACCATTGCGACAGCAAACCACGGCGTTGATAAATAAAAAATTGCCCCAAGAACCAGGGGCAAAAGAACCAACGCGGTTATGATTCTCTGTTTCAGCATATTATTGTTGGCTCGCTTCTACTTGTTCACTGGTACGCCCAAACCGCCGTTGGCGCCGTTGATAGTCGGCAAACGCCTCATGCAAGGCTGCGTCATCAAAATCGGGCCAGTACACATCGGTGAAATACAGCTCGGCGTAGGCCAGCTGCCACAACAGGAAATTACTGATACGGTGTTCGCCACCGGTACGAATACAGAGATCAGGTGGAGGAAATTCAGCCAATGCGACCTTTTGCTGCAGCAACTCAGGTGAAATAGCCTCCGGTTCCAAGCCACCGCTCTTGACCTGCCGCGCCAGCTGTTGCGCCGCATTGGCAATATCCCACTGCCCACCATAATTGACCGCAACGGCAAATACCATCTGCTTGTTGCCAACGGTCTGCTTCATGGCCTGCTGCATTTTATCCCTCAGCTCATCACTGAAGGCCGACAGATCACCAATGAACACCAGACGAATGCCGTTTTTATGAAGGTCCGGCACCTCATCCGCCAGCGCTTCCAAAAACAGGTTCATCAGGGCATTGACCTCATCCTGCGGGCGACGCCAGTTTTCGCTGCTAAAGGCGTAGACGGTGAGGACTTCCACCCCGGCCCTGGCACAGTTTTCCACGGTGTCACGAACGGTTTTCGCGCCTTGCTTATGGCCTTCAACGCCACGCAGGCCACGCTGCCTGGCCCAACGATTGTTGCCATCCATGATGATGGCCACATGACGAGGAATGGAGGACTGGACCGATTCCAGATCCGGCGCAGAAGATTGTACTTTCACAGTGATCCTCTGGTTTTACGGAAAGTCGCGGGCGGCTGAATGAAGACCGCCGCCCGGAGAAATGACCTGGACTCAAACTTCCATCAAGTCCGCTTCTTTTGTTTTCAGCATGTCTTCAATCAACGCAACGTATTTGTCGGTTAATTTCTGAATGTCGTCCTGCCCTTTACGTTCTTCGTCTTCGCTAATTTCTTTCTCTTTCAGCAAATCCTTCAGATCACTGTTGGCATCGCGACGAATACTGCGAATGGAAACACGCCCCTGCTCGGCTTCTGCCTTGCACAGTTTGGCCATTTCCTTACGGGTCTGCTCCGTCAACGGTGGCATGGGCACCCGAATCAATTCACCATTGCTGCTGGGGTTCAAACCCAGATCGGCTTTCATGATGGCTTTTTCTATTTCGGGAATCAGGTGCTTCTCCCAGGCGCTCACCGCCAGGGTACGGCCATCTTCAATATTGATGTTGGCGACCTGTTTAAGCGGCGTATCGGCACCGTAGTAGGACACCATTACCCCATCGAGAATACTGGGGTGTGCACGACCGGTACGAATCTTTTTGAAGGCGTTTCCCAGGGCCTCCAACGATTTTTTCATGCGGGCTTCGGCATCTTTTTTAATGTCTTCAATCACGGCCTTTATCCTTTTTCAATGAGGGTTCCGTCGGCTCCACCCAAGGTTACGGTAAGCAATGAACCCGGTTGATTCATGTTGAACACGCGCACCGGCATATCGTGATCCCGGCACAAACAGATGGCAGTAAGATCCATGACTCCCAGCTTTTTTTCAAGCACTTCATCATAAGTCAGGCGATCGTACTTGGCTGCTTCCGGGTTCACCACCGGATCGGAATCGTATACACCATCGACCTTGGTTGCCTTGAACACCGCATCCGCCTCCACTTCGATTCCCCGCAGGCAGGCGGCGGAGTCCGTGGTAAAAAACGGGTTACCGGTGCCCGCAGCGAAAATCACCACGTCGCCCTGTTCCAGCAGGCGCATGGATTTGCGGCGATCGTAATGCTCCACCACACCGCTCATCTGGATAGCGGACATCAGGGTGGTGGATATATTGGAACGCTCCAGGGCATCGCGCATGGCCAATCCGTTCATAACGGTGGCCAGCATCCCCATATGATCACCGGTGACCCGGTCCAGCCCGGTTTTCTGCAGAGCAGCTCCACGAAACAGGTTGCCGCCACCCACCACGAGGCCGACCTGAACCCCGATTCCCCGCAACTGGCCGATTTCCAATGCCATACGATCCAGCACATTGGGGTCGATCCCGAAATCGAAATCGCCCATCAGGGCCTCACCACTGAGTTTCAAGAGGATACGTTTGTACTTGGGCGTACGGTCGGTGGCAGGCATGCATTACTCCTAAAGCAGAAAGAGGTGGTTATCAAAAGGCACCCATGGGGGAGCATAATACCCAGAGAGTATCACGCAGTCCATGAGTGCCTTTTATAGAGCAATCTGAGATTTATTCGCCGCGGGCCTGAGCCATTACTTCAGCTGCGAAATCCACCTCTTCTTTCTCGATCCCTTCACCCACTTCGATGCGGGTAAAGGCAACAACATCAGCACCGGCGCCTTTCACCAGTTTGCCAACGGTGGTATCCGGGTCTTTTACAAAAGGCTGGTCCACCAGGCTCACTTCTTTGAGGAACTTGGCAATCCGGCCCTGTACCATTTTTTCTACGATTTCAGGTGGCTTACCGCTTTCTGCCGCCTGGGCAGAGAAGATTTCCTTCTCTTTATCCAAAGTCGCCTGATCCACCTGATCAGGGTTGACCACCAATGGGTTGGAAGCCGCCACGTGCATGGCCACATCCTTACCCAGATCATCGTTGCCGCCGTTCAGAGCGACCAATACACCGATTTTACCGCTGTGAACATAGGCGGACACCAGACCTTCGCTTTCCATGACATAGGTACGGCGTACCTGAATGTTCTCACCGATCTTCTGCACCAGGGCAGAACGCGTGGTCTCGATGGAATCACTGCCGCCCTCTTCCATGGCGGTCTCAAGCAGCTTGGCCATATCGGTTTCCTTGGTCGCCAAAACCCGGTCAGCAACACCGTTGGCGAACTTGAGGAAGTTGTCGTCGCGGGCAACAAAGTCGGTTTCGCTGTTTACTTCCAGCAGAATACCGGTTTTGCCGTCGGCAGAGACCTTGGCAACAACAATCCCTTCTGCAGCGGTTCGACCCGCTTTTTTGGCAGCCTTGGCCTGACCGGATTTACGCAGGTTATCAATGGCGGTTTCGATATCACCATTGGTTTCCACCAGGGCCTTTTTGCATTCCATCATGCCCAAGCCGGTACGCTCACGAAGTTCTTTTACCTGGGCGGCAGTCACAGCCATGAGAATTTCCTCTTTACCTTGAATGAATTTGGTTGATTTCTGTTCAGTTGGTAAAACGGGGGCATTGCCCCCGCTTTCGCTCCGTCACAACAATCACTGTTATAACGCAAATATGTGACGGCCTATTGCTTAGTTCGCTGCCGGGGCTTCCGCGCTGGTTTCAGCAACTTCCACAAAGCCATCGGCTTCAGCGGTGCCGCCACCCTGGGTCTTGGCGTATTCGCCGCCTTCGATACAGGCATTGGCTACAGACTCAACGTACAACTGGATCGCTTTGATGGCGTCATCATTGCCGGGGATAACGTAGTCGATACCATCCGGATCGCTGTTGGTATCCACGATACCAATCACAGGGATGCCCAGCTTATTGGCTTCGGTGACGGCAATGCGCTCGTGATCCACGTCGATCACAAAGATTGCATCGGGCAAGCCGCCCATGTCTTTGATACCGCCCAGGCTGCGTTCCAGTTTTTCCATTTCACGGGTGCGCATCAGAGCTTCTTTTTTGGTCAGCTTGTCAAAGGTTCCATCCTGACTCTGGGTTTCCAGATCTTTCAGGCGACGGATGGACTGACGGATGGTTTTCCAGTTGGTGAGCATGCCACCCAACCAACGATGGTTAACATAGGGCATACCGGCACGGCGGGCCTGCTCCTGGATGATTTTGCTGGCGGCACGCTTGGTACCAACAAACAGAATTTTGTTCTTGTGAGAGGTCAACTTGTTGATGAACTGCAGTGCGTCATTGAACGCCGGCACTGTCTGTTCCAGGTTGATAATGTGGATCTTGTTACGGGCGCCAAAGATAAACTCGCCCATTTTGGGATTCCAGAAACGGGTTTGGTGACCAAAGTGGACACCGGCTTTCAACATATCACGCATGCTGACTTGCGTAGCCATAGTAGACTCCTGATTTTTAACGGGTTAAGCCTCCATGTTCCCCATGAATCAACCCCGGCAACGGATCGTTACCAAGGGCACCCTGATGCATGTGACGGAACATGTGTGGTTTAGGGTTTTGTTTGAGCGGCGCTTTATACCACAAAGCATCCATCACAACAACAATTCCGGCCCGTTTCAGCCAACATCACCACATTGTTCAGGGGTATATCCCGCCCGGCTGGCCATGTACAATAGCGGGCTTTGTCCAGACCCAGTAGATTCTGAGCGGCTTTCAACTACATGACCATTATCATCAAGACACCAGAACAAATTGAAAAAATGCGCGTTGCCGGCAAGCTGGCAGCGGAAGTCCTTGAAATGATTGGCGATTACGTCAAGCCTGGGGTGACCACCGGTGAACTGGACAAAATCTGTCACGACTACATTGTGCAGGAGCAGAAAGCCATCCCCGCTCCGCTCAATTACAAGGGCTTCCCTAAATCGATTTGCACCTCGGTAAACCACGTCATCTGCCACGGCATTCCCAGCGATAAGAAGACCCTGAAAAAAGGGGATATTGTCAACATCGATATCACAGTGATCAAGGATGGCTACCACGGCGACACCAGTAAGATGTTTTTCGTGGGAGAGCCCTCTATTCAGGCCCAGCGCCTGGTGAGCATCACTCAGGAATGCCTGTATTTGGGCATAAAAATGGTGAAGCCCGGAATTCACCTGGGGGATATCGGCGCTGCCATCCAAAAACACGCTGAAGGCAATCATTTCTCCGTGGTACGGGAATATTGTGGACATGGCATAGGCGAGGGATTCCACGAAGAACCCCAGGTGCTACACTACGGGAAACCCGGAACCCGGGAAGTCCTGCAGGCGGGGATGATCTTCACCATCGAGCCCATGATCAATGCAGGCAAGCGTGATACCAAACTGTTACCGGACAAATGGACTGTGGTAACCAAGGACCACAAACTGTCTGCGCAATGGGAACACACCATCCTGGTCACGGAAACCGGCTATGAGGTGCTGACCCTGCGTTCAGAGGAAAGCGGCCTTTAAGCCTCTATGAAAACCCCTCTCGTTACTGAGCTGAAGCACGACCCGGAGCTATTTGAACAAGCGCGTTTTAACCAACTGGTCAACCAGAAAGGTTCTGTTACGCTCGCCTTTAAACAGGCAATCCGGGATGCCGATGACATTCTTAACCAGCGCTTTCGGCAACTGCAGAACATCAAGCTGATCATCCGGCGCCGGGCCTGGGTTATGGACCAGTTGCTGGAACAGCTGTGGTCCCATTACGCCTGTTCATCGTCCAAGGATATTGCCCTGCTGGCGGTGGGAGGATACGGCCGCGCCGAGCTCCACCCCCACTCTGACATCGACCTGATGATTCTGCTGCGCGATGAAGCCTGCGCCGAGCCTTACCACAGTGAGCTTTCTGACTTCGTCACCCAGCTGTGGGATATTGGCTTGGAGGTGGGCCACAGTGTTCGCACACTGGCACAGTGCGCCGAGCTGGCGAAAGCGGATATCACCATCGCCACCAACCTGATGGAAGCGCGCACCCTGTGCGGTGACCCCCAGCTGGCCGAAGCGATGCAGGAACTTACCGGCCCTGACCAGATCTGGGATACGAAGGCTTTCTTCAGCGCCAAATGGGCCGAGCAGATTGCCCGGCATGACAAGTTCAACAATACCGAGTTCAATCTGGAGCCTGATATCAAAAGCGCTCCGGGCGGCTTGCGGGATATTCAGAATATCGGCTGGGTGGCCAAGCGGCATTTTGACGCCCAGCGCATGAGCGAGCTGGTCAGCCTTGGCTTCCTGACCGCCGACGAATACGACATTCTCAATTCGGGGCACCTGTTTCTGTGGGAAGTGCGCTATGCATTACACCTGATTACCGGTCGCGGCGAAAACCGGCTGCTGTTCGATTACCAGCGCGCCGTTGCCGATATGCTGGGCTACCGGGATTCCGAAGCCAACCTGGCGGTGGAGAAGTTCATGAAGCGCTTTTACCGGGTAGCGCTTTCCATTTCCCAGCTCAATGACATGCTGCTGCAGCATTTTGACGAAGCCATTCTGCGGGCTGATGAACCCGAAGTCATCACCCCCATCAACAGTCGTTTCCAGATTCATAACAGCTTTATTGAAGTAACCCACGACAAGGTGTTCCAACGCACACCCTCGGCCCTGATGGAAGTGTTCCTGATACTGGCGCAAAACGAAAACATTGAAGCCATTCGCGCCTCGACTATTCGTCTGATTCGCGACAGCCGTCACCTGGTGGACGAGCACTTCCGCAATGATATTCGCAATATTTCCATGTTCATGGAGCTGCTGCGGTCACCCAATAAAATTTACACTCAGTTCTATCGCATGAAGCGCTATGGCATCCTGGGCAATTATATACCTGCCTTTGGCCAGGTGATTGGCCAGATGCAGTACGACCTGTTCCACATCTACACAGTGGACGCCCACTCCCTCCATGTTCTGCGCAATCTGCGCATGTTCCGCCACCCGGAGGTGAAGAAGGATTTCCCCATTGCCCACTTTATCGTGCACCGCATTCCCAAGATCGAGCTGCTCTACATAGCAGGTTTATTTCATGATCTGGGCAAGGGGCGCGGCGGAGACCACTCTGAATTGGGGGCCGTGGATGCCTATCAATTCTGCATTCACCATCGACTCAGCAAGTGGGACGCCAATCTGGTGGCCTGGTTGGTGGAAAACCATCTGCTGATGTCCATTACCTCCCAGAAGAAAGATGTGTCCGACCCCGATGTAATCCATGAGTTTGCCTGCAAAGTGGGTGATCAGGTGCGCCTGGATTACCTGCAGGCACTGACCGTGGCGGATATCTGCGCCACCAACCCCAAGTTGTGGAACGGCTGGCGTGGATCGCTGCTGCGACAACTGTATACGGAAGCCCGGCGTGCATTGCGCCGTGGCCTGGAAAATCCGGGTAACCGTGATGAGTGGATTGAAGAAACCAAAGAGCGGGCCATGGCCCTGCTTTCCAACCGCAAGATTGAAGCCGACAGAGTAACGGCACTGTGGGACAACCTGGGAGAGGATTACTTTCTACGGGAAACCTACGGTGACGTGGCCCGTCATACCGAAGCCATGCTGCTGCATGGTGACTCTGATGAACCCATGGTTCTGCTGGGCAAAACCGATGATCGCAACTACCAGGGCGCAGCGGAACTCTTCATCTATACCCAGGACGCACCCAATTTATTTGCCGCCACCGTGGCGGCGCTCAACCAGTTGAACCTGACCATTGTAGACGCCAAAATCATCACCTCATCCACCGGCTTCAGCCTGGACACCTATATCATTCTGGAAGAAAACGGTTCCGATATCGGTGATGACCCGGCCCGGGTTGAGCAGATTGTTAACAAGTTACGCAAGGCCCTGAAAGATCCCAGCAAATATCCGGAAATTGTACACAAACGCATGCCGCGGGCGCTGAAACACTTTAATATTCCCACCGAAGTAGTGATCAGCAATGATATTGAAAAAGAGCACACGGTGGTGGAGCTGGTGGCGCTGGATCGCCCCGGCCTGCTGGCAGAAGTGGGCGGCATTTTTCTGGATAACAATGTTTCCATCCACAATGCCCGTATTGCCACCCTGGGTGAACGGGTAGAAGACGTGTTTTACATCACCGACCTCAATGGCGACATGATTAAAGACCCCAACCTATGCGAAAAACTGAAGCACGACTTCAAGGAAAAACTGGATCAAACGGCACCCTGAGCATGAATAGCGACCTGCAAAAACTGCAACCCTACCCTTTTGAAAAGCTGGCTCAATTGTTCAGCGGCGCCCAGCACCAGGGCGGCCTGCCCCACATCGCGTTGTCCATCGGTGAACCCAAACACGCAAGCCCGGCCTTTGTGAAACAGAGCATCATCGACCACATCGACAAACTGGCGGTTTACCCGACCACCAAGGGCCTGCCGGCGTTGCGCCAGGCCATCGCCAACTGGGCCGCACAACGTTTCCAACTGAACACGGGGGGCTTGTGCCCCGATACCCAGGTACTGCCGGTCAACGGTACCCGGGAAGCCCTGTTTGCGTTTACCCAGGTGGCCACCGACCGCACCCGGCCAGACGGCCTGGTGGTATCACCCAATCCTTTCTATCAGATATACGAAGGCGCGGCGTATCTGGCCGGTGTGGAACCCCATTTTCTGCCCTGTCTGCCGGAACACGGTTTTGTTCCTGATTACGACAGCGTCCCTGAATCCGTCTGGCAGCGTTGTCAGCTGCTGTTCTTATGCAGCCCCGGCAATCCCACCGGGGCCGTTACCGATCAAGCCACTCTGCAGAAACTGATTCAGCTGGCCGATGAATACGATTTCATCATTGCTTCCGACGAATGCTACTCGGAGATCTATGGTGAAGACGCTGCACCGCCGGTCGGATTGTTGCAGGCCTGCAACACCATGGGACGTACCGATTTCAAACGTTGCGTGGTTTTCCACAGCCTGTCCAAACGTTCCAATTTGCCAGGCCTGCGCTCCGGTTTTGTCGCCGGCGATGCCGGTCTGCTGGCGGCGTTTTTGCAATACCGGACCTATCATGGTTGCGCCATGCCGGTTCAACATCAACTGGCCAGCATTGCTGCCTGGTCCGATGAATCCCACGTGCAGGAAAACCGCCGCCTCTACCAGCAGAAGTTTACCGCGGTGCTCTCTATTCTGGGTGACGTTCTGGAAGTGCAGCAACCGGACGCCGGCTTTTACCTGTGGCCGAAAACACCCACGGCCGATACCGATTTCGCCCGCAGCCTGTTTCAGCAACAACACGTCACGGTGCTGCCCGGCCGATATCTTTCCCGCACCATCGAACACATCAACCCGGGCGAACACCGGGTCCGCATGGCTCTGGTAGCACCATTGGAACAGTGCATTGAAGCCGCCGAACGAATCAAACAATTTGTCCAGTCATAATCAGGACAGTCATTACAGGAGAACCCACATGTCCGATTTAAAATCCATTATTGAAACCGCGTTCGAAAACCGCGCCAGCATCTCCCCCACCAGCGTTGACGCCAGTGTCAAAGCTGCGGTGAACGATGCCCTGGCCATGCTGGACAGTGGTGAAGCCCGTGTTGCTGAAAAGCTGGACGGCGAATGGGTGGTGAACCAGTGGCTGAAGAAAGCCGTATTGCTCAGCTTCCGTATCAACGACAACGCGCCCATAGAGGGTCAGTTCACCCAGTACTACGACAAAGTACCCTCCAAATTCGCCAACATGAGCGCCGACCAGTTCAAGGAATCCGGCGTACGGGTAGTGCCACCGGCGGTGGCCCGGGCCGGCAGCTACATCGCGCCCAACGTGGTTCTGATGCCATCCTATGTCAACATCGGTGCCTACGTGGACAGCGGTACCATGGTGGACACCTGGGCTACCGTTGGTTCCTGTGCCCAGATTGGGAAAAACGTCCACCTGTCCGGCGGTGTCGGCATCGGCGGTGTGCTTGAGCCTTTGCAGGCAGGCCCCACCATTATCGAAGATAACTGCTTTATCGGTGCCCGCTCCGAGGTGGTGGAAGGGGTTGTGGTCGGTGAGGGTTCGGTCATTTCCATGGGCGTCTACATCGGTCAAAGCACCCGCATCTATGACCGTGAAACCGGCGAAATCCACTACGGCCACGTACCGGCCGGATCGGTGGTGGTATCCGGCAATTTACCATCGAGCTGTGGCAAATACAGCCTGTACGCTGCCATCATTGTGAAAAAAGTAGACGAAAAAACCCGCGGTAAAGTGGGCATCAACGAGCTGCTGCGCATCACTGACTGATCCTGCAACCCTGCCTCCCGCACCGGCGGGAGGCCCGTTTTCACCAATCCGTCAACCCTCGGCACGAGGCACCCATGACCATCACGCTCTATGGTATCCCTAACTGCGACACCGTAAAAAAAGCCCGCACCTGGCTGGATGCCAACGGCATCGACTACCGCTTTCACAATTTCCGCAAAGACGGCATCAATGAGGCCATGATTCGGGAATGGATGAAAACCCAGCCCCTGGACATTTTACTGAACAAACGGGGCACCACCTGGCGCCAACTGCCGGATGAGGTGAAGGACAATATGGATGAAGCCCGAGCCATCTCTTTGTTGGTAGAACACCCCGCCATGATCAAACGACCGGTGGTGGTCAACGGCAAAAACACCCTTGTTGGCTTCAAGGAACAGGATTTCCGTAGCTTTTTTGCACTGTAACCCCACAGTTTGGCGGCGGATGCTCGCGTTCTCACTGAGTTGACTATACTAATTCATTAAATTCACTGAATTTTTTAGGACACTATGAGCACGTTACCCTATCTGCTGCCCTGGATTCTGATACTGCTGGCTGCCGGCCTGGTGGCTGCGGTCAAACTTCTACCCCTGAAATCCATTGCCGGTATAGCCGTGCTCTCCACACTGAGCCTGCTGATGTTACTGGTGGCGGTTTACGCCAATGTGGTCAGCAGCCAGCAAGCGTCCACCATCGCCGAAAAAGAGGCCGCCATAGTGGAAATGGAGCAGTGGAAATACAGTCACCTGGATGAACTCACGCTGATTCTGGCGCAACTTCGCCCCCCCAAAGAAGAAGAGCTCGCGTTGCTGAAAAAGCTGATCAGCTTTGGTTGGTTGAGTGAAAACCCCAACATCGTGCGCGCGCAACAGGCCCATCAGGCCCGGGAACGTTTGATGGAGACGTACTCACCGGGTAACCCTATGCTAATTAAAGGCATACCTACCACCGTAGACAATCACATCGTGGACCTGGCGTTGCGGGAAGTGGGCTTTATTGTGCTGCCTTATCGTGAAGACGAAGCCCCGGAGAAAGATGCCAATATCATTTATTTCGGCCGCGACATGGAACTGCCGGAAATCAAACTGGCTGCCCTCACCCTGATGCAGGCGGGGATCGACCTGAAAGCCATCAAGCCCTTTCCCAAGCCCACCCAGGGCAACCTCAGGGCCATTAAAATTGAATGGAACAAGTATTACGAAAGCCGGAAGTCCCTGTTACCGGATGAAGTGGAAGCCGCCAAAGGCTTCAATTAGACGGGTTCGTGTACAGTATTCGGTAAACGACTCGGGGTTTGGTATCATAGCGGCCCATTTAACCAGCCCCGGGATACCCTGATCCATGCCTGACCTGTCGCCCACCCTAGAACTGGCTACGCAATTGATTGCCAAGCCTTCCGTCACCCCGGATGATTGCGACTGCCAGAACATCATGATCGAACGTCTGGCAGCCATCGGCTTTGAAGTGGAGAGGCTGCCCTTCGGTGAAGTGGACAACTTCTGGGCCCGCCGCGGCAATCGGGGGCCGGTTCTGGCCTTTGCCGGACATACCGATGTGGTCCCCACCGGGCCGGTGGACAACTGGCAACATCACCCCTTCGAACCGGTTATCGAGGACGGCATGCTCTGCGGGCGCGGCGCTGCTGATATGAAAGGCAGTCTGGCGGCCATGGTCACCGCCTGTGAGCGTTTCGTGGCGGAACATCCCCGGCACACGGGTTCCATCGCTTTTCTGATTACCAGCGACGAAGAAGGGCCCTCCATCAACGGCACAGTGAAAGTGGTGGAGCACCTGGAGGCCCGCCACGAAAAAATGGACTGGTGCATCGTGGGCGAACCCTCCAGCTCCGAAAAAGTGGGAGACGTGGTGAAAAACGGCCGCCGGGGATCCCTGGGCGCCAAATTGGTGGTCAAGGGTATCCAGGGCCACGTTGCTTACCCACACCTGGCCCGCAACCCCATTCACCAGGTGGCACCGGCACTGGACGCTCTGGCCCAGGCACATTGGGATAACGGCAACGAGTTTTTCCCCCCCACCTCGTTCCAGATCAGCAACATCAACTCAGGTACCGGTGCCACCAACGTGATTCCTGGGCATGTGGATGTGGTGTTTAATTTTCGTTTTTCCACGGAGAACACCGCCCAATCATTGCAACAAAAAACTCAAAAAATCCTTGATGAACACGGCCTTGAGTACGACATAGAATGGACCCTGTTTGGCGAGCCTTTCCTCACAGGGCGGGGTGATCTGGTGCAGGCGGTGGTCAGCGCCATTCGCACCGAAGCCAACGTGGAGCCCGAACTGTCCACCTCCGGCGGCACCTCCGATGGCCGCTTTATCGCGCCTACCGGCGCCCAGGTGGTGGAACTGGGCCCATGCAATGCCACGATTCACAAACTCAACGAACGCATCAAGGCCGACGATCTGGACATCCTGAGTAAGATCTACCAACAGATCATGGTCAACCTACTGGCGCCGGAGCGATAACCCATGAGCAACGAATCCCTGTCCCATCTGGACGATCTGGAAATCTATCTGGCGATTGATGATGTGGCAGCGGTGATGAACTGGCTGACATCCTCCCTGCCCCACTTTGAGTTAGTGCGCAGCAGTAAAAAAGGCTGTAAGTTTCGCTGTGGTGTCAATGCTCTCACCAGCAATGGCATGGTGGTATTGAATGCCGGTCGCACGGGATTCACCTCAGTCTGGATCGACAGTAAAGACACCCCCTGGGCCGACGATGTGGCCATGGCGCGCTCAGCCTTTGCCGCACTGCACTGTGAAGTGCGCTGCGTGGAAAGCGCCTGGAGCAATGGTGATGATCCGGATCAGTGGTTGCAGATCAACGCCTCCGGTGAGCACATCATTCAATGGGTTACGGAAGAATCTTAACCCCGTCAAAGGAGCCTCAATCATGTCCAATAAACCCACGTTGGATCTTATGGCGCTGCACGATTATGTGGTCGAACATTCGGTGCGGGATGACAGCGTACTGAAGGACCTGCGTAACGAGACAGCCGAAGATGAAATGGCACGCATGCAGATCGCACCGGAGCAAGGTCAGTTCATGGCCCTGCTGGTGAAACTGATGTCGGCAAAACGCATCATCGAAGTGGGCACCTTCACCGGTTACAGCAGCCTGTGTATGGCTAGGGCGCTGCCAGATGACGGCGAAATGATTTGCTGTGACATTGACGAACACTGGACCCGCATTGCCCAACGTTACTGGCAACGGGACGGCGTGGAGAACAAAATCAAACTGGTACTGGCGCCGGCACTGGATACCTTGCAACAGCTTGTAAAAGACGGCCGCAGCAATGAGTTTGACCTGGCGTTTATCGACGCTGACAAAGAGAATTATGAGCACTATTTCGAGTACTGCCTGGAGCTGATTCGGCCCAACGGAGTGATACTTCTGGATAACACCCTATGGAGCGGCAGAGTGGCGGATAACAGCGTCGATGACGTGGATACCAACGCCATTCGAGCCCTCAACCGCAAGTTGAAAGAGGACACCAGAATCGACTTGAGCTTATTGACAGTGGCCGATGGACTGACCTTGGCCAGAAAGCGTTAGCCTTTTTAATTCAAAGAGTTGCTGCAGGAAAAGTGCTTCATGGAAGGAATCGAACTACCCGATCGCGACAAAAAGACCCTGCTTCACCATAGCTGAGGAGAATAATTCGGAAGGCAGAACAATTCATGCGATCGGGCAGTCGAGACCCTGATAATAGACTGCAAAAACTCTCATAAGCAAGGGCTGAATCCGATAAATTGGACACTAATTTTCGCCCGACAAACGGGTTAGCAGACACTTACATTTAACAGCCTGAGCTGCATACCATTTTAGTTAAAACTAACAAACTTAGTTTAAGTTACAGTATCATCAAGCCGGCAGCAATATCCCTTTTCCAGGCTGCGGCTAAGTTATTTTGTCGACAATTCAGTCGAACCCATGCACCCTGGGCGCCACCCTGCAGGCCCGAAGCAACGCAACAGCGAAAAGTCGACATTTTGATGATCTATTCCTTTTCTGCTCCTTTAGCCAAAGGTAACATTGCCCATATTGCCGCCGCATCTGAGAGAAAAAGGACTGTTCATGCCCCAACCGCAAAAACACCTGCGAACCTGTAATCTCTGCGAAGCCATGTGCGGCATTGAAATCAGCCACGACCGCGGACAGATACTGGCCATCAAGGGTGACCCCAGAGACCCTCTCAGCAAGGGCCACATTTGCCCCAAGGCGGTGGCACTGCAGGACCTGCACGAGGATCCGGATCGACTGAAATACCCCATGCTGAAAACACCGGACGGCTGGGAGCAAATCAGTTGGGAGAACGCCTTCAATGAAGTGGCCTCGCGCCTGCGCAATACCCAGGCCAAACACGGTAACAACGCCGTTGGCCTCTACCTGGGCAATCCCACCATTCATAACATGGGCAGCATGCTGACGTTAATGCCGTTCCTGTCGGCCCTGGGTACGGCCAACCGATTCAGTGCCACTTCCGTGGATCAGTTGGCCCCCATGCTGGTGGCCATGAAGATGTTCGGTAATCAGCTGTTGCTGCCGGTACCCGACATTGATCGCACGGATATGATGGTCTGCCTGGGTGCCAATCCCATGGCCAGCAATGGCAGCCTGATGACGGCTCCGGGCTTTAAGGAGCGGATACGCGCCCTGCAGGAACGGGGCGGAAAGCTGATCGTCATTGACCCAAGACGCACGGAAACGGCAGCGATCGCCGACCAACACCACTTTATTCGCCCCGGAACAGACGCGTTACTGGTGATGGCCATGCTGCATACCCTGTTCCGCCAGGACCTGGTGGACACCGGCCGCCTCACCAATCATGTGCAGGGCCTGAACATCGTCAAAAACATGGTGGTTGGATTTACGCCACAAAAAGTTGCCCGCATCACCGGCATCAAGGCGAAGGACATCCGCCAGTTGGCAATCCACTTCGCCAAATCCCCCAGTGCCTGTTTTTACGGTCGAATGGGCGCGTCCACCCAGGAGTTCGGCACCCTCACCAATTGGTTGATTACCCTGTTCAACACGCTGACCGGCAACCTGGATGAGCCCGGCGGCGTGATGTTTACCCGTCCCGCCGTGGATCTGCCCGGGCTGGCAGACGTTGCCGGGCAAACCGGCAGTTTCAATTCGCGTAAAAGCCGGGTACGCAAATACCCTGAATTCGGCGGCGAATTCCCCGCCACCACTCTGGCCGATGAAATCCTCACCTCCGGCAAGGGCCAGATACGGGCGCTGGTGACGGCAGCAGGCAACCCGGTATTGTCCCTGCCCAACGGCAACAAGGTGAGCAAAGCACTGCAGCAGCTGGATTTCATGGTCTCCATCGATTTTTACCTGAATGAAACCACAAGCCATGCGGACATCATCTTGCCTCCCACAGGGCCACTGGAACACGGCCACTATGATGTGGTGCTGAATATGTTGACGGTGCGCAATACTGCCAAGTATTCCCCGCCACTCTACAAGCCACTGCCCGACACCCGCCATGACTGGGAGATTCTTAACGAACTGACGCGCCGCCTGCAATCCCATTCCCCACTGAAATGGGCTGCCAGCGAAGCGCAATATCTGGCCATCAGGAAACTGAAGGATGAAGGGTTGCTGGATATCGCATTAAAAGCGGGCCCCTACGGTCGGCAACCGCAAACACTCACCGACATGCAATCAAAGGTGACGGAATTTGTCTACCGGCGCTTTCCCTCCAGCCGCGCCAGCCGCCTCCTGGATGTGAGCCCCTACAGCCGGCATACCCGGCAGGGAGCGCAAGCGGGCCTGTGCCTGAAAAAATTGAAAAAACACCCCAGCGGTATCGACCTGGGGCCGCTGCAGCCCTGCCTCCCCGACCGGCTCTGCACCCAGGGAAAATCCATCAACCTGGTGCCCAAGCTGTTCATGAAAGACATTGCTCGGCTGCAACAAAGACTGGAAAAAAAGGGCAAACCGGCCCCGGATTCCTTTGCCCTGATCGGGCGACGGGATGTGCGCAGCAATAATTCCTGGATGCACAACAGCCATAGACTGGTGAAAGGCAAAAACCGCTGCACGGCCCTGATCAACACAGAGGATGCCAAACGCCTGGGCATTGCGCAGGGCGACACCATCACCGTCAGCAGCCGGGTGGGGGAAATTGAACTACCGGCACAGCTCACCGCAGACATCATGCCCGGGGTCATCAGCATTCCCCACGGCTGGGGCCACAACCGGCCCGGCAGCCAACTGACGATCGCCGGCCAACACGCAGGCGTCAGCCTCAACGACATCACCGATGATTACAGCATTGACGCGGTCACTGGTGTCGCCGCCTTCAGCGGCCAACAAGTAACCGTCAGCACCATTAAAATGGAACGAAACGTGGTGCGCATCAACGACAAACGCCTGGCCAGCTCCACATCATAGTGGTACAGCCAGAACGTTCAGGTAACGCAAGAACACAGGAGTTAACCATGAAACATCGAACCAAAATACTCATCAGCGTCATCACCGCCCTGGCATTGAGTGCCTGTGGCGGCAGCAGCAGCGATCGTTCCGCCAACGGATCCAGCGGTAAGGCAAACTGTCACTGAGCATCACGGATGCCCCCGTGGATGGCGCGAAAGAAGTGTGGATCACCATTGAAGAAGTCATGCTGAAACGCTCCGGCGACGAAGAAAAGACCATCACCCTCACCGGCCCGGATGTTGATCCGGTTGACGGCACCCTGACGGTTGATTTGCTGGCATTGAGCGGCGGCCAACTGAGCCAGCTGTTCAACAACGAAACCGTTACTGCAGGCAGTTACCAGTGGGTGCGTTTTGGCTTGGTGGACGGCACCAGCAAAATTGTCTGGGATGATGATACAGAGTCCCCTTTGCAGCTGCCCGCCAACAAAAATGAGCTGAAAACCAGTGGCAGCTTCAGTGTCAATGCCGATGAATCGGTGGCCTACATCATCGATTGGGATCTGCGCAAATCCATCGTCGAGCGCAATGCCAGTAGCGGTAGCGAATACATGCTGAAACCGGTACTGCACATCAAGCGGGATGATGTGTACGCCTATGCCACCGGAACCGTAAACGACGACCCTCTGTTTAACAGCTGTGGGCCGGAAGAAGTCCCCAGCATCTATGTATTCAGCGGGATGAACGTCACCCCGGACGACCTGGGCAGCGAGGTCGAGCCCATTCTGTCGGTTTATGTGAGCGATGATCCACAGCAATCGTTCTATCTGGGGCCGCTGGACCCCGGCGCCTACACCCTGGCGTTTACCTGCGACAGCCTTGATGACGATCCAGAAAGTGGTGACGATGATCTGGTGTTTCCACCGGAAGGCACTGCAAACATCACCCTTGAATCGGGCGATAACGGCAACGTCATCACGCTGTAAGCCATTTGCCGCTATGGCCTGACTGATATGGCCTGAAGAATGGCCTGAAAAGGCATGCCCTGAAGCCGTGACGAAACTGTGGCATAATCCCGCACACATTCGTCAACGGCTGGCACCAGGATAAGAATGAAACTGCCACACAAGACCCTTAACTACATCGCGCAACACCTGCCCGGCCTGGCAGCTCCCAGCAAGAAAACCACGGAGCTGCCTCAGGGCAAGGAATTTACCATTGATGAACTGGCTCGGGCTTCCGAAACCACGGTGCGGAATATCCGCGCCTATCAGGATCGTGGGCTGCTCCCACCTCCCGAGTTGCGGGGCCGTAAGGGCTATTACTTCAACAGTCACCTGGCTCGATTACGGGTCATCTCCGGACTGCTGGATCGTGGCTACTCTCTCAACAGCATCAAAGACCTGATCGATGCCCTGGAGAACGGTATCGATTTACGCCATCTGATGGGGTTGGAATCGGCGCTGACCAGCCCCTGGACGGATGAGGAGCCACAACTGGTTCCCATGACCGAGCTGGTGAAGATGTACGGCGCCTATCTGACTCCGGAGGCCCTGGCCCGGGCTGCTGACCTGGACTTGATGCGCCCGGAAGGCACCATGGTGCAGGTACGCAGCATGCGTACATTGCGGGCCGGTGCTGAGCTGGTGGCCACCGGCATTCCCCTGGAGGAACTGCTGGATATCGTGCGCATGCTGCGCGGTAACGTGGAGCGGGTGGCCAACGAGCTGGTACGTCTGGTGGGGGATCACGTTCTGTCAAACTATGAAACCGAAGAGCTGCCCCCCAAGGAAGAGTTTCCCAAGCTGGCGGACCTGGTTTGGCGCTTACGCCCGCTGGCAGAGATGGCGGTACACGCTGAACTGGCCCGCGCCATGGAGAATGCCGCCAGCCGCCTGCTTTCAGATCGGCTTGAACGCATCATTGAGCGCATGGCGCGGGAAAAGGACACCCAATAAAAAAGCTCCCAGAGGGGAGCTTTTTTATTGCGGGAACCGCATTGATTACGCTGCAGCGGAATTCGCTTCCGGCACCAGATTGGCCTGCGCAGCAAACCCGTCCACCAACTGCATTAACTCTTCCGCTTCATCCAGCAGGTGACTGTTATCGATATCCCAGGGGTGAAAGCCTGGTTTGAAAAAGCTCAACCAGTCACCGATCAGGGATGGGAACACCCCATTCTTGCCGAACTGATAACGGAATGACTTGCTCCAGCCTGCCAGGTTGCGATGCTCACCACGGCTCTTCATGACTTTGTAGTAGTAGCGGTAGAACAGGCTCCAGAAAATAACGTTAGCCAGTACAAACGTAACGGTACGCAGTGCATAGGCAGCCGGGCCTTTGCCGATCACCTCTTCATACACATCGTAAGCAACACCTTTGTGCTCGGTCTCTTCCATGGCATGCCATTTCCACAGTGCTTCATAGTGGGGATCGGAGTTTTTGATGAAACGATCATCTTCCATCACAATGTCCGCCAACATGGCCGTCAGGTGTTCCAGTGACACGGTCACCGCCAACTGCACCGGGCGCGGCAGGGTTTTCTGGACAAATGCCAGCAGTTTTTCGACGTTGGCTTCCATCTTGTCGATGGGGATGCCTGCTTCCACCATGGCTTCGTTGTACTCTTCATGCTCACGGGTATGGAAGGCTTCCTGGCCAATGAAAGCTGAAACCGCTTTCTTAAGTTCCTTATCCACTACGTCTTTGCGATAGTTACGAATGCTCTGGATGAAAAAGCGCTCGCCTGCAGGAAAGAATATCGAGAGGGTATTCATAAACTGGGTCCAGTGGGCACCGCCACCGTTCCAATTATCGATTTTATCTTTGGGCAAATAAAACTGCAGATTGCGGCGTACAGGAAGAATCGCTGCGGTCATGGTTTTCCCTCTGTGTCATTGTTTTATGTTACACCACTCAATGTAATATAAAACAATTTCGAGGTACAGGGATTTTAACATGGTTTATGTAACATTATTTAGTGTTATTGATGCTCAATAATACAGCAGCAACAGTAACGGTTACTTTCTAACCATATCCCAAGCTTTACCGGCAAACAAGCACAATTTATAACCTACTCTACCTAGGGCTATCCGCGCTACCCACCCGTTCGCGTTGATAGCCATTCTGCTGTGGCCGGCCAGGCCAGCTCCGGTGCCCTGCTGCCACTGAGGATGCCGGTGTGCCCACCCGGGCAGCGTAAAAAGGTTTTATCCTCACTGCCCACCAGCCTCATGATGGGTTCACAGCAGTGCTCGTTCGCCAGCTTGTCGTTGCTGCCGGCCAGTGCCAGCAGATTGGCGGAAACATCACGCAGATAGATCGTTCTGTGGCCCAGGGTGAAATAGCCGCGGGATGCCTCGTTCTCCAGCCAGACACTGTACATCCAGTCACGGATCACCCCTCCCGGATACGCCTCCAGGTTATCCATAAAAGCACTCTGGTTGGCGTGCTGAATCATAAACTCACGATCATCCAGATTGCGGATCAAATCCACATAGCCCTGCACACTGCTGACGGGATCGGACAGTTTAAAGCCGATGGCGTTGATCCAGGCCGGCGCATAGGCAGCGCTGGACGGCACCCGGCGGAAATTGATACCAACGGCTTTTAAGGCCCGGTTCAACGCCGCGTACTGGCGACCGATCTGGCCATTGGCATGGCCATCCAGCGCCGTGCCCACCGTCACAATGTTGCGAATATCAGGATCCCGGGTGTAGGCCTGGTAACACAGGGCGAAGCCACCGCCCATACTCCAGCCATGAAGCGACAGGGACTGTTTGCCACTGTGATCGCGCACCGCCTGCAGAAACTCCGGCAACAGCTTGGTGACATAGGTGGCCAGGGTATACCCGGCGTGCTTGCGGGTAGGGCTGCCCCAATCAATCAAATAGACATCAAAGCCCTGTTGCAAAAAATATTTAACGAAGCTGCGTTGCGGAAACCAGTCATAGATCAGCATGTTGATGGCCAACGGCGGCACTATGACCAAAGGTGTCGCGTACCTGGGAGCACCCTGCCCGGCATTACGATAGTGCCGTAACCGCACCAGGCCATCATCTTTCACCACGTCATAGGGTGTCTTGCCTGCGGTAATCAGAGTATGTGGGCGCAACACTCTGTCGCCGGCATTGGACAACAGAGTTTTCACACGGCGGGGATGAATACGCTTTAACATGGTGGCCTCCTGACTGGACGCCGCGCAGTGTACCTGGGATTGCCGTGCTGTCAGTGACTTTTTTGATTGCAAAGCTGGCTCAGAAGTCAATTCAGTGATCACAGGAAGGTCAACTCTGAAGTGCAGTCGCTTAAGCAGGATTAAAAACAGAAGGGCTGTATATTAAGAACTATATATATGGATATATGGTGCGCCAGGAGGGACTTGAACCCCCACGCCTCTCGGCACCAGAACCTAAATCTGGCGTGTCTACCAATTCCACCACTAGCGCATGATGTGAGAGGCGCGCATTCTACCAAGTTTTATGCGGATGTAAAATGCTTTTACCGGGCCCGGATATGGGCACTAGGCGCTCTCAATCTGGGACAATAAAGCACTTCGCTGCTCTGCCGTCATGGCCTGCCATAACGGCAACAAACGCTGCATGGCCAACGGGATCTGGTCCTCCACCGCGGCAGCGCCCTCTTCACTTAAGGTAGCCAACAAGCCATCCAGGGAGAAATCGGTAACATCCTGCAGACCGCTGACCTGTTGTGGATCAGACGATTCGATCAGGGCGTGCACCCTGTTGCCTCCAGCGTTTGCCGCCAGCTGCAACGCCTCCTCCGTTTTCAACATACATTGCTGAAACAGATCCGACCCTTTGTCGGCGGGCACGTACAGCCCGATGGAAACACTGATTTCCAGTGTCTCGCCCCTTAATTTGGCTTTAAACCCGGACACAGTCTGACAGATACGTTCCGCCAGCCTGGTCGCGCCGTCAGGGCCCGCCGTGGGCAGTGATACGGCGAAACGTGCTAACCCGATCCGGCCCAGGCCATCTTCCTTGCGCACGTTTTTCAGCAGTACTCTGGAAATCTGCTGAATCAGACTGTCGGCGCCTTTGCGCCCGATTTTCAGGAACAGGTCGTTAAAGCTATCCACCTCCAGCAACAGGATGGCGATATCGTGGTTGTGGCGGGCCACAAACGATAGATCTTTTTCCAGATGCTGTTTGAAACTGCGCTCGTTGCTGAGCCCGGTGAGCGCATCAACACTGGCCACCTCCTGCAGGGTTCGGGTATTGCGCTGGTAGGTGGCGTGAGCATGGGCACGGGCTTTTAAATCGGTGGAATTGAAGGGCTTGGTGATGAAATCCGTAGCGCCCTGCTGTAAAGCCTTCTCCTTGGCTTCATCGTCGTTTTCGGCACCGGTTACTACAATCACCGGCAAATTCCGAATGCCTTCGTCGGCTGAGGTGCGCACCGCTTCCAGCAGCTGGTAGCCGTTCATTTTCGGCATATTCAGATCCGTGAAGACCACCTGGATAGAGGCGTCATCATTGATCATATCCAGCCCCTGCTGGCCATCCTCCGCCACCACCACGTCAAACTCTCCACCCAGCATTTTCACGGCGGATTTGCGCATGACTTTGGAATCATCAATAAGCAGAATGCGGGTCTGGGTTTCAGATTCTGCGTCCATCTGATTTTCGACGGCTTCGGACATGAATTAAGGGCTCCCACCGGATCAATATAACTACTCTTCACTATAGACAGTAATGACCCGAGGGAAAGCTTAACCTAATTAGGAGCGCGCATTCTCTGTGATTTTGATCACAGTTTGGGCAATCAAGCCCCTGGCGCAGCTCGCAGCAGTGACCCCACTTCTTTATCCAGTTTTTCAAGTCGCCCGTTCACCTGACTGCGATGGGCATCAATGGCCTTGATCGCTACTTCCAGACTGGTGATGCGGTCATCAAAATCCGCGGCACTGCCCAACACTGCTTTCATTTGCTGCAGCTCTTTCTTCAGGGTATCGGTGGACTTCGCCAGGGTGGCGTTGCTTTCCTGCATTTCGTTGATCTGTTTTTTCAGCGCTGAAATCTGCGCCGCCGACGCTTTCACCTCTTTACTCATACCACTGAGTGTGCCCTTGCTGGCTTTCAGGTCACCCTGCAGGGATTTAACCTGTTTGCTCAGTTCGGCAATATCCGGTCGATTGCGCTTGTTGGCAAGATCCCACAGCTTACGCACTTCGCTGTCCAGTAATTTGATGTCTTCAATCATCTGATCACCGGACTTGCTGAGGGTATTATCGCGATTTTCCAGCCGCATCTGCAGATCCGACAACGCCTTTTCCGCCGACGTCAGGCTGGCGGTGGAGCGTGTCAGGCTGGATTGCAGGCGCTCGATTTTGTCCCAAAGGTACCAGCCTCCCCCTGCGCTGCAGACCATCAGCACAATCAACACCGACCATAATCCGGCCTGACCGGCGCCGGATGGGGGCGGTGGCACCCGGGAGGGTTTCTGTGTATTTTTGGGCGGTTTACCGCGACTGGTTTGCCGTTGCGCCAACTCATCGCGGGTTGGCTTCATGCTCAGATCGCCGAGCGTGTCATTAGTCATGTTGTTGTCCAGTGGTCTTCAAATGGGTCGATTATACCAAAACCGCTACTGACGACTCAGCCGTTTTGTTGCTTCCACCATTGTGCAAAGTCGTGCAGCGTGTCGTCTATGGATAATAACGGATCATACCCCAGTTTTCTCTTCGCACGCTCAATATTCAGGGTAAAGGAATTTCCCATCACGGCCACTTTATAGCGCAACAGATCAGGCTCGGTGGATTTTCGTCGCAACCGGTGCGCTGTTTCCACCACCGCCGCCAGGGCGTAGGCCACACCGTAGGACACTTTGCGCGTTACCGGCGGCAACCCCAGCAACGGCATCAGCTGATTGATCACCTGCCACAGGTTGACCGGTTGCGGATCGGCCAGATTATAAATATCACCACAGACTTCATCGGGGCCGAACACGGCGCAATCAAGACCGCGCATCATATTACTGATGCTGGTCATACTGACGATGTTCCTGCCCTCTCCGACCTGCAGTAAGCGGCCAAGCTGGTGACTTTGAATGAGGCGCGGAAAAATGGATTGATCACCCGGGCCCACCACCAAACGGGGCCGCAGCGACAGGGTTTTCAGCTGTTCGCTGTGGGCACGCAAGACCCGGGTTTCCGCTTGATATTTTGTACGGGCGTAGTGATCTGCGAACCGGGCAGCTAAAAACTCTTCGGTCACATTCAGGTGGTCATTGAAATCAAAGTACACACTGGGGGTGCCCAGATTGACAAACCGTTGTACCCCCGTGTGGGGTGCGGCCGCCAGCAGGTTCTCGGTGGTCACCACGTTGGCATGATAGTAATCCAGGTAGTCTCCCCACAATCCGGTTTTTCCAGCGCAATGTACAATGACATCCATATCCTTGCAGATTAATTTTACATAGGGCTCATCCTGCAGATCACCACGAAAATAATGCGCCCCGGTTGCTACCGCCAGGCGACTACCCCGTTCCAGGTTTCGCCCGCAAAAGAACACCTTTACATCCGGCCGTTTTGCCGTAAGGTGCTGCACATACTGCTGGCCGATAAAGCCCGTTGCACCGGTAACCAGCACTTTCATCGCTGCGCACCTGACATGAACGAGAGCAAAGCCGCCATGGTTCTCTGATGATTGGGCATAAACGGCAAAAAATCGAAAACGGGCCGCACGTGGCCATAGCCCTGCTGGGCATGCAATTGGGCGCGCTGGCCGGCTGCCCTGGCCGCCTGCAACATTTGCCGGGCATTGCCTATGCCAATCACGGCATCCTGATCCCCGTGCAGCATCAAGATGGGCACTTTATCCTCCCCCACATAATTGATGGGTTTCACCACCTCGTAATCCGCCTGCGCCGCAGAAAAAATATCGCTGTATACCGGTGACGTCTCCGGTCGGAAACGATAGACACCGGACAAACCGATAATACCAGCGATACTGCCGGCATGGAGATGGGCCAATTCACGATAGGTCTCATCCATGGCCACCATGCACGCAATGTGCGCACCGGCAGAATGGCCCATCAGAAAAAAGGGTGCATCCGCAAAGCCGTAACGCAGACCGTCGCGCCGTAACCAGGAAATACCATGGGCCACATCCTCAATGAACAACGGATAGCGCACCTGCGGGTACAAACGATACCCCACCACCGCACAGGCAACACCATATGCCGCCATGGCCGCCCCCAGATAACCGTATTCCTCTTTACTGCCGGAGTGCCAACCGCCGCCATGGAGAAAAATCATTTGTGTCCCCCGATACCCTTCCCGGGGGAGATAAATATCCAGCGCCTGGCCGGGCTCACGGCCGTAGTGCAGATTGCGAATGACTTTTCCCGGCCGATGTCCCACCAGCCGCAAACCGGCGAACAGACTCTTCCGTAACAGATCCCGGGGGGAATCCAGGGCGTTTCTTTTCATCTATTGGTGTCTTGTGGTTTCAGGGCTTGGCGCCAAACACTAGGTTTTTACCCGGTCTGTATTGCGGTGTTAACAACCGCAGTTTTTTATCCTGCGTAATGCTGTAGGGAATGAATACAGACAACGCATCCGGGTGAATGTGGTTCAACTCTACCCGAATCCCCGGCTGGGAAAAACCAGTGTCCGCCCGGGTCGCTACATAATCCATAAAAAAAGCAGCGGCCCGTATGCGCCGTTCCTCTGCCAGCTTTTCGGTTTTTTCCACCAGTGCCGCCATGGCACGGTCCGGATTATCAATACGCAGGGAAACCGGCGTTCCGATCAGACGCACTTCGTTGTCATGGCCCATCATGGCAACGAATGGGTAGAACGTGCCGTTTTCCACCAGCTCTGAAGCCAACATTTTCAACCCCTCGTCCATCAACGCCTGCAACTCCCGGCGGGCCACGCGCGAGGAAACCGGGGGCTGGCTCACAGCCGCCGGTGTCTGGGTTTCCTCACTTGCTTCAGAGACATTGCCGATGGTGGATAAATCGTCTGTTTCGGCCGTAACAAAGGCACCGGACAGAAAAAGCACCACAGCAAACACGATGTATAGAATAGGCCTCAAATTGGGCGTGCCTCTTAAAATAACGCTAAAAAGCCGGTGCAAACCTTTGACTTTCTAACTGGTTATAATTAATACTCTTCCTAATAACTCTAGAATAATAAACGGCCACTCGACTTGGAAGTGATCCATGCAGGGTAAATTGAATAGCCGCCTTTCCAACAAGCTCTTTTTCGCCGTCATGGGTACTGCCCTGTTGATGGGCCTTCTTCTCAGTATCGTACAAATCATGCTGGATGCACGGCAGGCGCGCAAAAGCCTGGAATCAGAGGCGCAACAGATACTGGCCATGATGAAAGAACCGGCCACCCAGGCGGCCTACAATCGCGACCCAATCCTGGCCGAACAAGTGGTACAGGGGCTGTTCCGCAATAATGCTGTGTTCTACGCTGCGGTCTCCATTCCCGAGAAACCACCGCTGGCGTCTGAGTTCCGCAATAAGAACATTATCCCTTACCGTTCCCTGATTTCATCGATCTTCGGCCAGGAACTCAGTTACACACTGGAGTTACGCGGCATTGCTCCGGGAACAGGCGCACAGGGTGGGGTTCAGTTGTTCGGTAACCTTGAAGTCAGCCTGGATCCGTCCAATGCAGCCAATGAGTTCATTGAGCGCAGCAAAACCATCATCATCTCCGGCCTGGCCCAGGCCATCATTTTCGGTTCTGTACTGTATCTTATTTTTCAGGGTCTGATCGCCCGGCCGATGACCTCCCTGTTGAGCTCACTGGAAGAAATCGACCCCATGCGCCCGGCCCAGAATCAATTGGATGCGCCCCGCGGACACGAAGATGATGAGCTGGGTGCCTGGGTGCAGAAAATCAACGACCTGTTCAAGGCCATTGAAAAGTACAACAGCAAGCGCCGTGTTGCTGAGGCCCATGTGGAGCGTTTAAGTAATTACGACATGCTCACCGAGCTGCCCAATCGCAACATGTTATTGCGTCGCATCGAGCAATCCATACAGGATGCCAATCATCAAAACGACATGTTCGCAGTACTGTACTGTGCCCTGGATGATTTCAAATCAGTGAACCTCCTGCACTCCTACCACGCTGGCGATAAACTGCTGCTGACCCTGGCGGACCGGTTCCGTGCCGATCTTGACCCCACCCACACCATAGCCCGGGTGGGCGGTGATGTGTTCGCCATGGTGTTGCCGAATCTGGAAAACCACTACGAAGCCGCGGATATCGCCCAGAAAGTACTGGACAGTGTGCGGCGCCCGTTCCGCGTGGACAATCACAGCATCAGCCTGTCGGCCACCATCGGCATCACCATCTACCCGCACGATGCCGCCACCGCCGACCAATTATTGAAAAACGCCGAGAACGTCATGCAGCTGGCGAAATCCCAGGGTGGGAACAATTATCAGTTCTACGTGGCCAACGTGGATCAACGCATCCGCGAAACCAAAGTGCTGGAACGACAACTGGCAACGGCTGCCGAAGACAATCAGCTGCAACTGGTGTTTCAGCCGCAGGTCAATCTGGTCACCGGAGATGTGCGCGGTGCAGAAGCCCTGGTACGCTGGCATCACCCGGAACGGGGCATGGTGTCGCCGGTGGAATTCATTCCACTGGCGGAACGCACCGGAGCCATCGTCGCCATCGGTGAATGGGTGTTGAAACAATCCTGTTACGCTTTACGCCGCTGGCTGGAAGCCGGTTTTCACAATCTGACTATTTCAGTCAACGTCAGCGCCATCCAATTGCACCAGTCCGATCTGGTGGGGACAGTGAAGCGGTTGGTGAATGAAACCGGCATTCCACCTCAGCACCTGATGCTGGAGATCACAGAAACCGCGGTAATGGAAAACGTGGACCTGGCCATTCGCCTGTTGAAACAAATGAAGGAAACCGGGGTACAACTGGCCATTGATGACTTTGGTACGGGTTATTCCTCTTTGAGTTATCTGAAAAAAATGCCCATGGATGAAGTAAAAATCGACCGCGCCTTTGTTCAGGATATGCTGGAGGATCCCGATAATGGCACCATTGTCGACGCCATTATTCAGTTGGGTCACAGCCTGGGTATGTCCGTTATTGCAGAAGGCACCGAAACGCTGGACCAGATTAAATACCTGCAGGAGTGCGAGTGCGATGTGGCCCAGGGCTACTACTACAGCCAGCCGATTCGGGAAGATTCCTTCCTGACTTTCCTTAGCAATCAGCGCAGTCAGGTGAAAAGCGCGACCCAGCGTGCCGCTAAAACGGCCAACTCCCTGCTCAACAAATCCAGCTGAACTACTGTTTATTCTGCGTTCCCGGTTGCCGCCATCGCCACGATGCTACTCCATTTGGAGTATTTGATCATTCGCACCCCCCCCCATTTATCGTTAAAATGCCCTCCTTTTACCACTACGCCGACATTCCAGGCGACCAGACCAAACTAAACAATGTAGGACTACACCATGAGCGAAGATGCAGTTGTTATTGTAAACGGTGCCCGCACCCCAATGGGCGGCTTCCAGGGTTCACTTGCTTCCGTCACCGCCCCTGAGCTGGGTGCCATCAGCATCCGTGAAGCAGTGGCACGGGCCGGCATAGCGCCGCAGGACGTGCAGGAAGTGATCATGGGATGCGTACTGCCTGCGGGCCTCAAGCAGGGGCCGGCCCGCCAGGCCGCCCTGAACGCGGGCTTACCGGAGGCCACCGGCTGCACCACCATCAACAAGCTTTGTGGCTCCGGCATGAAAGCCACCATGCTGGCCCATGACCTGATCAAAGCCGGCACCAACGACATCATGGTCAGCGGGGGCATGGAAAGCATGTCCAACGCCCCCTACGTGCTGGAAAAAGCCCGCAACGGCTTGCGAATGGGACATGGCGAGATTAAGGACCATATGTTTCTGGATGGCCTGGAGGACGCCAAACCGGCCGACTGATGGGCTCCTTTGCGCAGGAAGTGGCGGACAAGGAAGGCCTGTCCCGGGAAGCCATGGATGAGTTCGCCATCACCTCCCTGCAACGGGCCCAGCAAGCCATTGCCAATGGTTCTTTTCAAGATGAGATCGTGCCGGTCACCATTACCACCCGCAAAGGGGAAATGGTGGTAGCGGAAGACGAGCAACCCGGTAACGCCAACCTGGAGAAGATTCCCACCCTGCGGGCAGCCTTCAGCAAGGACGGGACCATCACCGCCGCCAACGCCAGCTCCATTTCCGACGGTGCCTCGGCTCTGGTGCTGATGCGCGAATCGGTTGCCAGTGCAAAGGGCCTGGCGCCCCTGGCCCGCATTGTTGCACATACCACCCAATCCCAGCATCCTTCAGAATTCACTCTGGCTCCGGTTGGCTCGCTGGAGAAGCTGTTTGCCAAAACCGGTTGGAGTGCGGCGGATGTGGATCTGTTCGAAATCAATGAGGCTTTTGCCATGGTGACCATGCTGGCCATGCAGAAACACAACATTCCCCACGACAAAGTCAATGTCCATGGCGGAGCCTGCGCTCTGGGCCACCCCATCGGTTCCACCGGCTCCCGCATTATCCTGAGTTTGATTCACGCATTGAAACAACGGGGTGGCAAGCGCGGCGTTGCCTCTTTGTGTATCGGTGGCGGTGAAGCCACGTCCATGGCCATTGAATTAATCTGACCTCATTAAAGAGGCGTTTGAAAAACGCCTCTTTACCCCCCTCTTTTATCCCCTTTCCCCCACCCAATTGACATACCTTCTTACACTTTTACAAATGGTTTCACTTTATCGCCACCATTGTGACCAATGGGTCTGGCAGGGAATTTTTCACTCTCTACAATGGACAGGCTAAATCCAATTTGCAGGAATCACGGAGTCCCACTTTGAAAGCACTACCCTTGATCATCGGTTTTGGCGGCGTCAATGCGGCCGGTCGGGCTTCATTTCACCATGGCTACCAACGTATGGTGTTCGACAGCCTGAGCCAGAGCACGCAACAGGAATGTCTGCAGAGCCTGACAACACTCATGGCCAACGGCAGTGACCACCCCCTGAATCAAGATGAAATACTGGCCGGTACCCTGATCCGGAAAATTGAAAAGAATCACTTCGATGTTGAACGTGTAAGCCTGCAAAAGCCGGTAAAGATGAATTCTCAGGATAACCAGCTGACATTCAAACTGCGTAAAAAAGATTTACCCAATGACGTTCCCAGCCATTGGCGGATCAGTATCAACGGCGACGAAGCCACCGTAACCTGTGAAGATGCCACCCGCATTTTGTTGGAAGACAGCCGCCCCTATCCGGTTCGTGCTGCAGGCCAGATCCCAACCGGCTTTCACCCCGGTGACAGCTATACATCCCGTAATCACCCCCGTGGCCTGCAGCTGGCAACCTTTGCCGTATCCGATGCCTTGCGCTCCACTGGAATAGACTGGCAAACCATTCAGGACAAGCTGGATCCGCAACAGGTCAGTGTTTATGCCAGCTCCGCCATGGGCCAGCTGGACGAGTTCGGCACCGGTGGTATGCTGCGCAGCAACCTGCAGGGCAAACGGGTCAGCTCCAAACAGTGTCCCATGGGTTTCGCCGATATGACTGCGGATTTCGTCAATGCCTATGTATTGGGGAATGTGGGCCAGACCGGAGCCATGGCCGGTGCCTGTGCCACCTTTTTGTATAACCTGCGCATGGCAGTACAGGATATTCAAAGCGGCCGTGCCAAAGTGGCCGTGGTCGGAGCCAGCGAAGCCCCCATTATTCCTGAAGTAATGGAGGGCTACCGTGCCATGAGTGCCTTGGCGGAAGACGAGGGTTTACGCAAACTGGATGGCATTGAAGGGGACGTGGATTATCGTCGTGCCTGCCGCCCTTTTGCCGATAACTGTGGCTTCACCATTGGCGAGTCATCACAGTTCCTGATCCTGTGCAGCGATGATCTGGCAATGGAATTAGGGGCCAGCATTTATGCTGCGGTACCGGACGTGTTTATCCACGCAGACGGCATCAAGCGATCTATATCCGCTCCGGGTATCGGCAATTATCTCACTGTGGGCCGGGCTCTGGATTGTTTGCAGCAGGCACTGGCCGACAGCGGTGGCCTGCAACACAGTTTTGTCATGGCCCATGGTACCGGCACACCACAAAACCGTGTTACAGAATCCCATATTCTGGATTCGCTGGCAGGTGCATTCAATATTCAGCAGTGGCCACTGGCGGCGGTTAAATGCTTTCTGGGGCACTCCATTGGGGTGGCCGGAGGCGATCAGGTTGCCGCGGCACTCGGTGTCTTTCAGCAGGGCATCGTACCCGGCATTCGCACCGTTACCGGGTTTGCCGAAGATGTCCACCAAACCCATCTGTCATTAAGCAATCAACATCGGGATTTCGGTAGCGCACACTTCACCGGCGCCCTTATCAATGCCAAGGGTTTTGGCGGTAATAACGCCAGTGCGGCATTGCTGTCACCAAGCTGGGTTGGGCGCTTCCTGAAAAAACGCTACGGCGATCAGCGCTGGCACGATTATCAGAACAAGCACGAAAGTGTCCAAAGCAGCCAGCACCAATATCATGACGCGGCGCTGACTAGCATCCCCGCTTCCATTTATCGTTTTGGCGAACCTGAAATCAAGGGCGAGCAGTTGTCAATCTCAAGCTCGGCTATCAACATACCGGGCTATCGGCCGTTGCATCTGAAAACCGACTTTGAGTATTAGCGTGAATTATGCTTTGCACCCGGTTATATGGAACGCCTTTATAATCGGGTGCAGTTATTAACAGCACCGCCATCCATACCACCGGTCCGTTTACTGCGGATCCTGCTGAATTATCTCACCACACAATCATCAACGACTTCAACAGGTTAGGGTCAATCGCAACGACCCGGTAACAAAACCTGTACTATTTCACCTCGGCAAGCGGCCGTTAATACATTATATTTTTTAATGAAACCAATCTGAATGACGTGTAGTGCGCTGCGATCCAGCCTGCAACACGCAACCGGAAAAACAACGAGTGTTACCCCACTCTCGTTTGGAAGGAGACAAATATGTTCGACATCATCGAGCAGGCACGCCTGGGTGAGCTGCATTTCAAATCCGATCCGGACAGCGGATTAAAATCCATTATCGCAATACACAACACCAAGCTGGGCCCTGCCCTGGGTGGTTGCCGTTGCATTGAATATCACAGCGATACTGCCGCCATTATGGACGTGGTGCGCCTGGCTCGAGGCATGAGCTACAAAGCAGCACTGGCCAAAGTTCCCCAGGGTGGCGGCAAAGCGGTGATCCTGAAACCGGCAGAACCCTTTGACCGCAAAGCCCTGTATCAAGCCTTCGGCCGTTTCGTCAATGAATTGGGCGGGCGCTATATCACCGCCATCGACAGCGGTACCACCATTCACGATATGGATCAGGTGGCAAAAGTCACTCCCCACGTATCCGGCAGCCACAGTGACGGGCTGGACCCATCACCCAACACTGCCTTGGGTGTACTGGCAGGCATGAAAGCCGCCGCCTTGCAGCGTTACGGCAACTCAAAACTGAAAGGCCTCACTGTTGCCATTCAGGGCATGGGCAACGTGGGTTTTCACCTGGCATCCTTACTCTATGAAGAAGGCGCCCGGCTGCTGGTGACCGACCTGCAGGAAAGTAAAGTGAAACAGGCGCAAACTGCATTCCATGCCGAACCCATGTCGCCTGATCAGTTCTGTTCTGCCCACTGCCACATTCTGTCCCCGTGCGGCCTGGGTGGCGTCATCAACCATGAAACCATCAACGTGCTGCATTGTGACATCATCGCCGGTTCTGCCAATAATCAGTTGGCCACTCCTGACGTGGGGCAGCAACTGCACCAGCGCGGTATTTTGTACGCCCCGGATTACGTCATCAACGCCGGTGGTCTGATTCAGGTTTCCATGGGCCTGCACCGTGCAACCCAACAGGAAATTTCCAACAAGACCTGGGGCATCAGTGAAACCCTATACGATATTTTTACCCGTTCCAGTGTGGAAAACCTGCCCCCCTCCACCATTGCCGACCTCACCGCAGAAGAAATCCTATACCAAGAAACCGTGGGAGCCTGAACCATGCAGTACACCAGCAAGCCCTATCAACAACATCGATTCATCAACGCCGACGGTGCGGTGGAATCGCCACTGCCCGACTATCTCGATGCAGATTTTTTGCTGAAGAGTTACCGCACCATGGTCATGATACGAACCTTTGATCAGCGGGTGGTGGCATTACAGCGTACCGGGCAGATGGGTACCTATGCCTCCTGCCTGGGCCAGGAGGCCATCGGCACCGGCATCGGACTGGCGCTGGGCAAACAGGATGTTTTTCTACCCTACTATCGGGATCAGGCCACCCAGTACCTGCGTGATGTTCCGTTTCAACAACAACTGCAATATTGGGGCGGGGATGAATGGGGTAATCACTTCACGGGCACCGCTGCCCAGGATTTTCCCAACAGCGTTCCCATCGCAACGCAGGTTACGCACGCAGCCGGCGTTGCCAGTGCCATAAAAATTCGCGGTGAAAAACGCTGCGCCCTGGTCACTTGTGGTGAAGGCGCCACCTCACGGGGGGACTTTTATGAAGCCATGAATCTGGCCGGTGTCTGGCAGCTGCCTATGGTGATGGTGGTGAACAACAATCAGTGGGCCATCTCCGTGCCCAGAAGCATACAAACCGGTGCCGAAACCATCGCGCAGAAAGCCGTGGCTGCCGGCATTGAGGGCTTTCAGGTGGATGGCAATGACGTAAGTGCGGTATTCGATGCGGTGCGCCACGCCGTGAACAAAGCCCATCAGGGCAAAGGAGCCACTCTGATTGAAGCGGTTAGTTACCGGCTAGGGGATCATACCACCGCCGACGATGCCACCCGCTACCGTGCCCATGATGAAGTCAATGCCGCCTGGCTACGGGAACCGGTTAAACGCCTGCGCACCTACCTGCATGAACAGGCTCTGTGGGATGAACAACAGGAACAGGCTTTGCTGGACGCATGCAAGCAGGAAGTCGAAAGTGCCGTACAAGCCTACCTGCAATTGCCGGATCAACCGGTTTCCGACCTGTTCGATTATTTATACGAAGAACTTCCCGTGCACCTGATGCAACAACGCCAGGCTGCACTCAGCAAAGCGGCGAAAGCAGAGGGAGAATAATATGGGCATGCCTGAAAGCAACATCGCCTCACTGGATAAAAAACACAGCCCGGGTGACCCCGCCACACCCCATATCGTCACCATGATCGATGCCATTAATATGGCGCTACACCGTGCCATGGCCAGCGACTCCAACGTGGTGGTTTTGGGAGAGGATGTCGCTACTAATGGCGGCGTATTTCGTGCAACCGTGGGATTAAAAGAACGCTTTGGCCACAAACGGGTGATGGACACCCCGTTGGCGGAAACTCTGATCGCGGGCATCAGCATAGGCATGGCCGCACAACAGCTGCGCCCGGTTGCTGAAATCCAGTTTATGGGCTTTATCTATGCCACCATGGAGCACATCGTTTCCCACGCCGCACGCCTGCGTAATCGCACGCGGGGCCGTCTCTCCTGCCCTATGGTGTTGAGGGCTCCCTATGGCGGCGGGATCCACGCGCCGGAGCACCACTCGGAAAGTACCGAAGCGCTGTTCGCTCATATACCGGGGCTTCGAGTGGTGATTCCCTCGTCCCCCACTCGCGCTTATGGATTGTTGCTCAGCGCCATTGAAGATCCCGATCCGGTCATTTTCCTCGAACCCAAACGCATCTACCGCATGGTGAAGCAGGAAATCTATGATGATGGCGTTGGCCTGCCGCTGGACACCTGTTACACCCTGCGACAGGGTGAACACATCACATTGATCAGTTGGGGAGCCATGGTACACGAAACCCTGCAGGCAGCGGATCAACTCCAGGAAAAAGGTATATCCGCCGAGGTCATCGATGTGGCCACCATCAGCCCCCTGGACATCGATACCCTGGTGGCGTCCGTGCAGAAAACCGGGCATTGCGTCATTATTCAGGAAGCCGCCCGCCACTGCGGCGTAGCTGCCGAGATCAGCGCTTCCCTGCAGGAGCAGACTTTTACTGAATTGAAGGCGCCCATCGCCCGTGTCACCGGATTCGACACCCCCATGCCCTACCTGCGCCGTGAAAATATTTATATGAACCACGCCGATGACATCGTCACCGCCGCCATGAAAACCCTGGAGGCCCTATGAAATATTTCAAACTGCCGGACCTGGGTGAAGGCCTGCAAGAAGCAGAGATTGTGGAATGGCATATTAAACCCGGTGCTGCCGTGACCACCGGCCAGATCATACTGTCGGTGGAAACCGCCAAGGCCATTGTGGACATCCCCGCCCCACAGGACGGCATCGTGGCGGCCTGCTTTGGCGAAGAGGGTGACCTGGTGCATACCGGTGAGCCGCTACTGGAATTTCAGGGTGAGCAGCAGGAAGACACCGGCACGGTGGTGGGAAAAATGCAATCTGCCAGCGATCACTCTGAGCGGGAGCAGTTTGTCATTGGCAGCCCTTATCGGCCCGGACCCAGTGTGCCACTGGCTACCCCCGCCATTCGGGCCCTGGCCAAACGCCTGCAGGTGGACCTGAACAAAATCAGCGGAACCGGTAATCACAATATGATTACCAGCGACGACGTGGAAAAGGCCGCACAACTGACCCGAGATCTGGGCGAAGCAGAGACCCTGAAAGGCGTGCGTCGCAGCATGGCACGCAATATGGCCAAAGCCCATGCCGAGGTGGTCAGGGTCACCATCAACGATGACGTGGACATTGAGCTCTGGAGAGATGATGAGGACATTACCCTGCGTCTGGTCAGGGCCATTGCCAATGCCTGTACCATTGAGCCCAATTTAAACGCCTGGTACGACAGCAGTAATGACACCTTCAGAGTCATTGATAAAGTGGATCTGGGGATTGCGGTGGATACCGCAGACGGCTTGTTTGTGCCGGTGTTGAGGGATGTCTCCCGCCGGGAACCACCTGATTTACGCGCCGGCCTGAACACCCTGCGGCAGGATGTGAAACAGCGTACCATTCCGCCTGCTGAAATGACCGGCGCCACCATCAGCCTGTCCAACTATGGCACCATTGCCGGACGCTATGGCAATCCCATTGTGGTTCCACCGATGGTTGCCATATTGGGAGCCGGCAAGATATACAGCAACGTGGTGGATACCGGAATTGGTTTTGCCAGTCACCGGTTTGTGCCATTGAGTTTGAGCTTTGATCACAGAGTAATTACCGGAGGCGAAGCGGCGCGTTTTCTGAAAGCGGTTATGGATGATTTGCGTATGGCAGACTAACCCGCAGACTGAATAGCTTCAATTTCATCAATGGGGAATGGCTTGGAAATGCCATACCCCTGGGCGTAATCAACACCGATGCGCCGCAACAATTCAGCAATGCTGTCATTCTCAACAAATTCAGCAATGGTTTTCTTACCCATTACATGGCCGATGCGGTTAATGGATTCCACCATGGCACGGTCAATTTCACTTTCCACCATGTCTTTGACAAAAGCACCATCGATTTTGAGGTAATCCACCGGCAAGGTTTTAAGATATCCATAGGAGGAAAAGCCACTGCCGAAGTCATCCAATGAAAAGCTGCAACCCAGATCGCGAAATTCTTCGATGAACTTCAGTGTGCTGGAGAGATTGGTAACGGCAATGGTCTCGGTAATTTCAAAACATATTTTCTCCGGCGCAATACCGTAACGCTTGAACTGCTCACGCAGAAAACCGGGAAACTCGTTGTCCCCCAAGGTCAACCCAGAGAGATTGACGGAAACATCAGCGATGCCCAGTTGTTTCTCAGCATTTTGCGACAACCAGTGAAACAAATTGCGCACCACCCAGCGATCAACCTGCGGCATAAGATTGTAGCGTTCGGCTGCCGGCAGAAACGTACCGGGAAACACCAACTCACCCTGATACCTTAAGCGCAACAACACCTCGTAGCTTTTGCCAGAGAACAGATCTCCGGAGAGCGCCTGAATGGGTTGCACATACAATGTAAAATAATCATTTTCGATGGACTCCGAGATGCGGGCAGCCCACTCCAGCTGTGTCTGATGACTGGCCAGGCGCTTGTCCTCCGGATCGTACACATGCACCCGGTTACGCCCCGAGTTCTTCGCCGTATGACAGGCCGCATCCGCCAGATTAATGACTTCCTTAACCGAGTCCATATGCTGCATCAGATGCACCAGGCCGACACTGCCTGCAGGATTGAACAGCCGATCATCCCATTCAAAACGTAAATTCTGGATCTGGGTGCGAATCTTCTCCGCCACGGCAACGGCGCTGTGCTCGGAACAATTGGTCAGCAAGATAGCAAATTCATCCCCACCCAGGCGCGCCAACACGTCTCCGCCCCGGGTCAGCTGCCGCAGCAACAGTGTCACCTGACGCAACAGTTCATCCCCGGCCATATGGCCGCAGGTGTCATTGACCAGTTTGAACTGATCCAGATCCAACAACAACAACGTGTGATGTTCACCCTGGTGATGCACTTCCTCCAATGCCTGGTGTAGCCGGCTCTCGAACTCCCGCCGGTTCACCAGCCCCGTCAACGGATCATGACGGGACAAGAACATAAGCTGCTCCTCATTACGCTTACGTTGGGTAATATCGAACACAAAGCCTTCCACGATGGCATCACGATCCCATTCGATTCCGGAAATAACCTTGGCAGAGACCGACATCCAGCACACCTGCCCATCACGGCGGAAGCCCTTGATTTCGAAATTCTGGATCTTACCTTTCTCCATGATCTGGCGGGTGAGTGCATGGTAATCCGACTCATCCAGAAATTCCGATACATCGCGGCGTAAATATTCCTGAATCATTTCCTCCGGTGCAGAATACCCCAACATGGCAGCCATGGCCGGATTAACGGCAATCAACCTGCCGTCAATGTCACTCTGGTAAATACCTTCTACGGCGTTTTCATACAGGGAACGATAGCGCTCCAGATTTTGAATGGACTGGCGTTGCGCCTGCTGCTTTTCACGACGCTCCAGGTTAATACTGTCGGCCAGCGCCATGGAGAATAAAACGATCTCGACCGTGACCCCCACCTGCAGCAGGTACTCGGTCCAGAGATTGACCGGTAACCAGCCCATCTTGGATAACGCAAACAAGGCTGCGCCGACAAAGTACACCAGCCAGCCGGCAACAAAATACCGGGCCCGGCGCAAGCCTTGGTAGAGCAGGATCGCCCCCACACCCAGGCAGAGCATGGTACTGGGCAACACCAGCAGCGCCGCCAGCTTGATGGCAAGGTTGTAAGGTATTACCACAGACAACGATGCCAGCAGCAACGCAACCGTCACCACCGCTGACAGTACCCAGGCCGCTGCAGACCAACGGGAAGGCAGGTTCAGGAATGCAATGGTGAACATACAGCGGAACACCGCCGCAAAGCAGACAAAGAGCACAATACTGCTTTGATGCCATCCCTTAAGATCTGGCCACATGTACTGATAAGCCAACCCGTCGATGGACAACTGAAACAGCAATATGGAAAAGCCATATCCGACGTAGTACAGGTAGCTCTGATCCCGAACCACCAAAAAAACGAATATGTTATACAACACCATCACCAGTAGAATTCCGGCAAAAGCGCCCTTCACCAACAGGGTTCCCTGCTCCAGATTCCAGAACGCATCCCGCTCCCATATACGTAACGGTACTTCTACCGAGCCCTCACTTTGCACTCGCACATAGAGCTGCCACCTGTCAGCCTTCATTTCCGGTAACGGCATGAGGTAATTGCGATGCCATATGGGGCGCTGCCAGAATGAGCGTTGATCGCCGGTACTGACCTTTTGTACAACACCGCCATCCACCACAAAATACACATCCAACTGATCCAGCAGGGCATACCCCACTTCCAGCAGGAAACCATCACCCTGCAGCCCACCGGGTACGGGGACACGCAACCAGACCGCATCGGTGTTAAAGCCCAGATTCAATGTCTTGGCCGGCATGTTTTCCCAATCCAGTTCGTCGCCGCGGGCCAGCACATCATCAATCTGCAAGCGGCCGGAAGCATCGTGATGCAAGTCACCGGACAGCAACAGAGGATTATCGATCGAGCCGGAGGCATACGACGGAGCACTGTAGACAGCAGCAGACAGGGAGCAAACAAACAAAACGAAGCAACGAAAGCAGACCATCAGGAGAGCACGGCAATGGGGCAGGGACAGAACGCTGGGGCAAGTGCGATTCATAGTGTGCGGACGGCGGCTTTATGATTATTTGATAATTTTTTGTACACTGTAATACAGATCATAGCCCAGAACCGCACCGGACGCATTGCCAGTTACGATTTTTAACTCTGTATCAAACAGTTACGACTGAAGCGCCGACAGAAAAGTACGAATGCGTTGGGCATTCTTACCCAAATCACTTTTGCCAACCCGGCTTACGGATCGAATATCCACTGTTGCACCCTGTTCCGATGCTGCCCCTACTCGTATGGCAATATCATCAACGAATCCGAACCAGAAAGTGGTATCAGTGGCTTCCACCACGCCGGAGGCGGCATCCACCGCCTGAATCTCCCAGCCGAGGTCTATAGCCACCTGCTGCACACGCCCCAGGGCCTCGCCCACCGGCAGCGGCAACACCAGAGTTTGGATATCAGGATAGTTTTCCGACTGCACTGCTCGGTTGGTGGTTGCCGTCTGCAACGGATTGGCGTCTTCCGGGCGGACACCGGACAACGCCGCAATGGCCGGTGGATTTGCCCAGCCGGTGGACACATCATACAAAACCGGTGCTTGACTGGCCTTTAGCCCATAGTGAAATACCGTCGCCACCGGCACAATCAATATCACAATCACCAAAATGGCACGGTGACGCGCCACCTGCAAATGGCGATGAATGGCCGCCAACAACGCCACACCCGCCAGTGCCAGAAGCAGGGCTGCAGTCAGTGCCGCCCCGGCCAGCAATGGCAGTGCCAGCTGAATGCCCCATAGCTCAAAGCGCACCCCCAGCGCCAGGGCGGGAAAGGTCCAGGCCACCACAAGCGCCACCCACACCAGCACCGGTAATACTCTGAATAGTTTTTCCATCCCTCTCTCCCTGTGGGTGATCAGCTCGTTGTGCGGGCCAGAATATGATAGTACCGCCCCAAAGACCGGTAGGGCTCAACTCGTGAAAACTGTTTCTCCAGGGCAATGATATCCTGTTCTGAACGGCGATCCCGAATGTCCTTATGCATATAGTCATGGAACACCCGGATACCGCTCTGGCACAACACTTCCATGCCCTGATCCGCTATAAAGGCCAGCACCTGTTCGGGCAGCAAGGGGTACAACGGTGTCAAACCCTGCCCGCTGCCGGCAAGTTTATCCTGCTTGATACGGTCAAAATACCCTCGTACCAGACTCCTGAAAACGGTGGAATGCTGATTGTAAAACATCAACGATAACACCGCTCCAGGTGCCATTTGCGTAATCAGCTTTGTCACCACACCCTGCCAGTCCGAAACCCATTCCAGCACCGCATGACACAACACCAGATCGAATAACGGATCCGGGTCCGGAAGGGACTGAATCGAGCAGGGCAGAAAGTGGAAATCACCGGCCAGATTGTCCCGTTCGGCCGCCTGCCTTGCGTTCTCGATCATGACCTGGGAGTGGTCACACAGGGTAAGCTTATGCCCTCGGCGGGCCAGAGATCGGGCAAACTGGCCTTCCCCGCCACCCGCATCCAACACCCGTAACGGAGTCGATCCCGCCACGAAGGCATCACCCAGACATTCATCCAGATCCCGTTCCAGCAGCGCCAGCCGAATCCGTCCTTTGGTGCCACTGTAGATCCTGTTGGAAAACTGAACCGCCAGGTCATCAAAATTACGGTCTTGCATGCAATCGCTCAAGCTGGGTTCCTGTGATCTCATCACATCGCAACAAAGTGCCGAGCCTTGTCACATAGAGACCTAAATGATAGCCAGTTCACAAATCATGTGAACCAGATGTGTCAGTTTTTGACATTATTAACAATTTTCCAACTTGCCTCTATCCAAAAGGTGTCGAAACACTTTACACTCTTCTCATCAAGGAACTAAACAATAAGCGTACCTGCACTTTCGGCCATTCGGCAGAACCAAACAAGGTTAGGGTTTCGGCGGTGGGCCACCTATCCGCTTTGGGGCTTTATACCAGCTAGATTAGTAGATTGATTTTTTGAGGTTAACCCGCATGATCAAATTGATTCAGACCCACTTGAAGAAGAAACGAATTCAAGCCAGAGCGTCAGTGCCCAAACAAGTGGTCATGGTGAACAAAGAAGACATACAGCGCAAACTCGCAGAGTACAAGCCCACTGAAACCAACAAGAAAGCGAATTTTCAGGGCCCCAGCATCAACCGCAAAGAGTTTGAAGGCGCAGTCTGAGGCTGCCAATATTCCCGTTTCCTGCGCTGCCCGCTCAGGTCTGAAGCTTGTAACCTGAGCGGGCCTTTAACCCGCACGTTCCTTCTTTACCAGGCGTTCTCCAACACCGCAATCGCGTCCTGCAGATCCACTTCCACCGGATTGTAAATTATCGAACCGTCGTCCAGCGCCATTTCGGCTATCTTCGCTATCTGGTCTTTGGTCACTTTGCCGGTTTCCGACAGGGTTCGGGGCAGTTTGCAGCGTCGGTGCAGCTCATCCCGAATCTCACGAATGGTATTGATGGCAGCACGCCCCCGGTCCACCGCCGGGGTTTGGGCATAAACATCGGCACCCGCCAACGGCAACAGCAACTCACCAATGATCTCGCCCCGCTCAGCCAGGTTGTATTCCAACACGTACGGCAGGAACAGGTTCATGCACAGGCCATGAGGCAAGTGACACAATGCCCCCAGGGAATGGCCCAGGGAATGCACCAATCCCACCATGGAATTGGAGAACGCAACCCCGGCCATGGTGGAAGCCTGTGCCAATTCCAGCCGGGCCTCCGCATCATCCGGCGTATTCAGAACCTTGATCAGATTCTCACTGATCTTTTTGATGGCAGACATGGCATAGGCATCGCTGATGGGATTCTTGCCCATGCACGTGAACGCTTCAACCGCATGGGTCATGGCATCCATCGCCGTCATTGCCGTAATATGGGCCGGCAACGTCAGCGTCATACGGGGATCAAGTATCGCCGCGTTGGGTAGCAGGAAATACGATGTAAACGGCAGCTTAACCCCTTTCTCGAGGTCCGAGATTACCGCAACCAGGGTTACCTCCGATCCGGTACCGGCCGTGGTGGGTACCACGAAAAAGGGGTTCAGTGGTTTGGTCAGCACACCCACTCCGGAAAAATCAGACAGGTCTTCACCGTCTTCTGACACCAGTATGTTCACCCCTTTGCTGGTATCAATCACCGAACCGCCGCCCACTGCAATAATCGAATCACAGCCGCTGTCCCGATACAGTTTGGCAATATCTTTCACAATCGTGGTGGAAGAATCCGGCGGTACGTCATCATAGATTTCGATAACATCCATACCGCTTTCCGCAAAGGCTCCCAGCACATGATCAATCAGACCGGCACCCCGCACGCCCTTGTCCGTAATGATCATGGGCCGTGAAGAGGACAAGGTTCTCAGTTCGTAGGGAATATGTTCCAGTGCAGCGTTACCGGCAACCAATTTTACCGGGCAGAAAAATTCGTAATAAGATTTTGTCATGGTATTAACCCCAAACCAGGTTTTTCGCTAAGCGCGTATAAATTCTTCCGCCGTTTGCCAGCTTTTCTTTCAGCGACAAATGGGGGTAACGTTTCAAGGCTCTCACTGCCACAAACTTGGGCAGGATCAAGCTTTCCATGCGGTTCAGACAGCGCACCAGTTTCATGGCGTACGCGATCTCGCCATCCAGTAACAGGCGATCGTTGGCAAACGCCCGCGCTGTTCCTTCCTGAAAGGAGAGCACCAGAAAAGCATGATTGAGATGCTTGAATTTCATGGAAACATCCGGTTTGCGGGGTGCAGTACTGCCAAGGTAGCGCAGGCTGCCGGTGGCGTCCTTTTGCATCACAAAACACGGGCCGTTGGGCAGCGCGCGCATATCAAACATAAAGCCTTCAGGTAACCTGCTCACTTCCCTCTGTATAGTCTCGTCCACCTGGCTGGCGGCTTCCAACCCACGGCCGATGACATCCATCATCAAGGCCACATAGGGGCGCTTGAGCGGCCCCACATTGAGCTCACCAAGGTTTAGTTGTTGTAGTCGTTTCATAATTCACACTTCTAAAGGTGCTGCATTGAGCTGCATAATTGCAAAGCGGTTAATGCTAATTGTCTATTTATGGGACGTCCACAAGCAGGCACGACAAATTTGTCATGACCGGCCATTCAGCCACAATTTTTTAATAAAAGTTTGGAAAATCAGAAAAAACTTGAATCCAGGGCAGGTTAATACCGCAAACGGGCATCAGTTGATCCACGGCTTCACACCATTCGGAGTCTTCGGCAATCGCACTTTGCAGGAATTGCGCCTGGGAATCATTCCAGAAAGGAGCCTGTTCAATACGGATACCATCCGACAGGGCCCGGTGCCTGGCAATAAAATCGTCTATGTTCTCCGGCTCATTGGGCAAACCCAACTGTTTGAATAAGTTACACATTGAGTAGTACACAGAATCCATCGCCACACTCTCTTATTGCGGTATATCTTGTTAACATCGTGCACGCTCCTCCGGTCTTGTGCCAGTTTTCCTTTAGACGATTTCCCTATAATCAGCCACTTGCACAGCACAAACCGAAATGAGCAGCAAACATGACCGGATTTACCCCAAAGGGCGCCGATGCTGCTAATGCATCTGTGGCCGGAATCCCTATAATGGTGCCCACAATAACCAAAACAGGCGGGAATACGCATGAGTGATCTGAAGCAAGAATTTGATGAAGCCGTCAATTTTGTCCAATCAGGACAGGGGGATTTCAAACCGGACAACAACATGAAATTGGAGTTCTACGCCCTTTTCAAGCAGGCAACAGAAGGCGATGTAAAAGGCAAGAAGCCCGGGCTAACGGATTTTGTTGGGCGCGCAAAATACGGCGCCTGGGAAAAGCTGAAAGGCATGTCTGCCGAAAAGGCCATGCAAACCTACATCGGGAAACTGACGGAGTTTCGTTAAGCCGTACCGCATTCTGCGCTGACCTTGACGGTCAGTGCAGAATGAATTCATAGGGTAGAAACCGCACCAGCTCCCCTTCTGCCACTACTTCGCCTGGTGGGATTATCGCAAAACCATTACCCCAACTGGCCGAAAACAAAATACCGGAACTCTGATTCGGATACATCTCAACGACCTGCCTGCCACCGCTGCTGATCAATCGGGCACGCAAATAGTTCTGGCGGCCGGCAGGTTTGCCCACACTGAACGCAGCCGGCACCCGGATCTCATCCGGTAGCCACTGCATCGCCCCCTGCTTCTTCAACAACCAGGGGCGACACAACAGAGCAAAGGTGACAAACACCGCGGCGGGATTACCGGGCAATCCCAAAAACGGGGTTTGCATGATGGTGCCATAGGTAAAGGGTTTGCCCGGTTTGATGGCCAGGCGCCAGAACTCCAGCTGCCCCAGCTTTTCGAGCACGGATTTGATATGATCCTCTTCGCCTACCGAGACTCCGCCACTGCTGATGACCACATCTGCTTCACTTGCGGCCCGAATCAGAGCGGCTTCTGTTTGCGCCACATCATCCGGAATCACACCCAGATCCAGAATCTCCAGGCCCAAACCCTGTAACAGCCCCAACAGAGTGTAACGGTTGGAATTATAAATCTGACCTTTGTGCAACGGGTTACCCGGCTCCACCAACTCATCACCGGTGGACAAAATGGCTACCCGCAAGGCCTTATAAACACAGACCTCGGCCACACCGATGGACGCCAATAATCCCAGCTCCTGTGCCCGCAGACGCGCGCCGGCCGCCAGCACCACCTGGCCCTGCTCAATATCCTGCCCGGCAGGACGCACATTCTGACCCGGTTTGGGCGCTTCATCGATACACACACCCGCTTCCGTCGCGGTCACATCCTCCTGCATAATCACGGTATCGGCATTGCACGGCAGCTCCGCACCCGTAAAAATTCGGGCCACCGTACCAGGCAACAACTCTTCAGGTGCCGCTCCTGCCGGAATGCGTTGTGAAACGGTATAGCGTGTATCCGCCTGGTAATCCTGGAAGCGCATGCAGTAGCCGTCCATAGCGCTGTTATCGGCAGGTGGCACCGCAACCGAAGACACCACGTCCTGCGCCAATACACGCCCAAGGCTGCCGGCCAGAGGAAGGGTTTCGGTTGCCGTAGTCACCTCTACCGTCTGCAGCAGGCGCTCTAACGCAACCTCAACGGGCATTAAGCCCGGTTTGTCACAATGATTCATCCGCGGGACTCGCAAGCCTCTGCTGTGGAACGCTGCCCGGTGATCAGCTTCACATAATTGCAAGGTTTATGGGTGGAATCCAGTTGCTGCTGAATAATGCCGTTCCAGGCGGTACGGCAGGCATTGGTGGAACCCGGCATGCAGAAAATCACCGTATTGTTGGCCAAACCGCCCACCGCGCGGGATTGAATGGTGGACGTACCGATTTCATTGTAGGAAATCTGGCGAAACAACTCACCAAACCCTTCAATGTTCTTATCAAACAGTGGCTGGACTGCCTCCGGCGTTGTATCCCGTCCGGAAAAACCGGTGCCGCCGGTTATCAGAACCGCTTCCACGTTGGGCGCGGCAATCCAGGCGGAGACAATGGCGCGGATTTTATAAACATCATCCAGGGAAATCTGTTGATCGGAAACCTGATGCCCTGCCTCTCTGACGCTGTCGGCCAAAAGCTTGCCGGAGGTATCGGTCGCTTCGGTGCGCGTATCGGAAACCGTCAGAATGGCCACGTTAACGGGTATGAACTCAGCTGTTGCACTCATCTTCACTGCCACCTTCAATCTTCAATTGTATTGCACAGAATCGGGAAGCGCCCTAGCCTCCCGTCATATTCATAAAACGTACGATCTGAGGTTCATCCTGCAGATCAAAATAATGACGATCCGGTTTGATGCCCATGGCATCCACAATCACCTGCCGCAGCACCTGATTATCCTGGGTACTGCGTACCACCTCTCGCAGATCCACCGAGTGCTCGTTGCCCAGACACAATAACAGGCGGCCTTCCGCCGTTAACCGCACCCGGTTACAGTCACCACAAAAATTATGGCTGTGGGGCGAAATAAAGCCCACGCGGGTTTTGCTGTCTTCAAATTGATAGTAACGGGCAGGCCCACCGCTGTTCAGGGTAGTGGGATTCAACGGGTATTGAGTCTGGATCACTGCCCTTACGTCTTCCGACGGCATAAAACATTCATCACGCTGGTGTTCTGAAATATTGCCCAGCGGCATTTCTTCGATAAACGTGATATCCGTGCCTCTGGTGCGGGCAAAATCCACCAATGGCAGAATTTCATCGTCATTGCGCCCCTTCAGAATCACCGCGTTGATCTTAACGCTGTCAAAATCCTGCTGCAGGGCGGCATCAATGCCACTCAGCACCTGATTCAAATCACCGGTGCGTGTCAAGCTGCGGAAACGATCCGGATCCAGACTGTCCAGGCTCACGTTAATCCGCCGCACACCAGACTGCTTCAGCGACGCTGCCATATGGGGTAATTGTGAGCCATTGGTGGTTAACACCAACTGATCCAGATCAGGCATTTGGCCCATGCGCCCCACCAGATCCAGAACGTTGCGACGTATCAGCGGCTCGCCCCCGGTAAGGCGAATCTTACGTACGCCAAGGCTGACAAAGACAGCGGCAATACGCTCGATTTCTTCCAGGCTGAGAATCTGCCGGCGAGGCAGGAAAGTCATCTCCTCGGCCATGCAGTACACGCAGCGAAAATCACAGCGGTCCGTCACCGATATACGGAGGTAGTTCACCTTGCGGCCGAATTTATCCACCAGGTCAGTCATTGTGGTTCATCTCCCGTGGCAACTTCCGTTTTCTTGGCCTGTTGCCACTCCTGCTCCATCTGTTCCAGGGTTGCCTCTTCCAATGATACACCTTGCCGTTGCAGTGCGCGCTCCAGCGCCCTGAAGCGGCGTTCGAATTTCTGATTGGCTTTCATCATGACCAGCTCTGGGTCCAACTTGTAATGCCGTGCCAGATTCACACAGCAAAACATCAGGTCTCCCAGTTCGTCGGCAATCAACTCATTGGGCGCATTACCATAGACCTCCTGGCCGAGCTCACCCAGCTCTTCCTCCAGTTTGGCCATCACCAATGCGGAATCCTGCCAATCGAATCCCTTCTTGGCCACCACACTTTGCAATTTGTGCGCTCGCCGGGTGGGTGACATCCCTGCGGGCATGCCATCCAAAATCGATTCGCCTAACTGGTTTTTGTCGGCCTTTTCCTGTTGCTTGATGGCGTCCCAATTGGATTTTATGGTGTGTTCAGCAACCTGTTCTCCAGGCTGGATGCGGCTATCCAGTGTGCCTTCGGGAAACACATGGGGATGGCGCCGCACCAGTTTCTGTTCCAGATCCATAAGCACATCATCAAACTGAAAGCGGCCTTCTTCCTCTGCCATCTGACTGTAAAACACAACCTGGAACATCAGATCGCCCAGCTCCTCACGCAGGTGCTCATAGTCTTCGCGAAGAATGGTGTCCGCCACCTCGTAGGCTTCTTCAACGGTAAACGGGGCGATGCTCTGGTAGGTTTGCTTAAGATCCCATGGGCAGCCGTATTCCGGCTCACGCAAGCGCGCCATAAGGTAGCGCACCCGTTGCAGTGGCGTGGCGGTATTCAGATCAATGTCGAGACTGCTCATCACTATGCCCCTGATGCGAGCGCCGCACCTCGATTACATTGGATAGTTGATTGATGCGGCCCAATACATCCCCCAGCCCGGCAAGGCTGTTGATGTCCATGGTAACCTGCATGATTGCCGTATTGTCGGCAGGATTCGATTTGGTATTGATGGCGGTTACGTTAACGCGTTCGGTTGCCAACACCATGGTAATATCGCGCAGCAGACCCTGTCGATCATAAGCCTTGATGAACACTTCTACCGGGTAGGTGCGCCCTGCTTCTGCCGACCAGGTGACATCCACCACCCGATCACCGTGAATTTCCATCAGCCGTTGCAATTCCTTGCAATGTTTGCGGTGCACTGTGACACCCCGGCCCACCGAGATATACCCTACCACTTCGTCACCCGGTACCGGTTTACAGCAACCGGCAATGGTGGTCATCAGATTATCAACACCATTGATACTGAATTCAGAGGTGATGGGATTGACCTTGGGTTTGCGAATGTCCAGAGGCAACAGTTCCTGCTGGCTGCCTTCGCCATCAAATTCCTGGATACTGTTTAATACCTGGCTGACCCGCAAATCCCCGGCACCCACTGCCGCATAGATGTCGTCTGCTGATTTGAGGTTAAGCGACTGGGCCACCCGTTCCAGATTCAGTTTACCCACATCAAGCCGTTTGAACTCTTTGTCCAACAACTCACGGCCACCCTCAATATTGCGGTCACGATCCTGCAGTTTAAACCAGTGCACCACCTTGGCCCGGGCGCGATTGGTGCCGAGATATCCCAAGGTGGTCTGCAACCAGTCCCGGCTGGGACGCGATTCGTTACCCTTTAGAATTTCCACTTGCTCGCCGGTTCGCAACTGATAGTTCAACGGCACGATCCGTCCGTTTACTTTGGCACCCCGGCAACGATGCCCAACCTCGGTATGCACGTGATAAGCAAAATCCAGAGGGGTGGCACCCTGGGCCAGATCCACCACATGCCCCTCGGGGGTAAACACATACACGCGCTCATCGACAATGTCGTCACTGAACTGGGACAACACGCTGCTGACCGCACTATCACCCAGCTCTTCCTGCCACTCCAACACCTGCCGCAACCAAGCAATCTTACCGTCGTAACTGTCGCTTTTGCCGGTACTGCCTTCCTTGTAACGCCAATGGGCGCAAACCCCCAGTTCGGCCTCATCGTGCATATCGTGAGTACGAATCTGTACCTCAAGCACTTTGCCTTCCGGCCCCAGCACCGCCGTGTGCAATGAGCGATAGCCGTTTTCCTTGGGGGTGGCAATGTAGTCGTCGAATTCTTTGGGTATATGCTGCCAGATGTTATGCACCACCCCCAACGCCGCATAACAATCACGAATGTCCGGCACCAGAACACGCACGGCACGAATATCGTAGACCTGATAAAAATCGATGTTCTTGCGCTTCATTTTGCGCCAGATACTGTAGATGTGTTTAGCCCGGCCACTGATATCGGATTCCACCCCTACCCGTGCCAAAGCCCCATGCAGCTGATCCACCACCTGACGAATATAGCCTTCCCGGTCCAGGCGTTTTTCATCCAGCAGCTTGGCGATGCGCATGTAGGCGTCGGGCTGCAGATAGCGAAAGGAAAGATCTTCCAACTCCCATTTCAGATGCCCGATACCCAGACGGTGCGCCAGCGGTGCATAAATATCGAAGACCTCACGGGCCACTTTTTGTTTGCGCTCCTCAGGGGCATTCTTTACAGCCCGGATGGCGCAGGTCCGCTCTGCCAGTTTGATCAGGGCCACGCGCACATCATCCACCATGGCCACCAGCATCTTGCGCAGGTTATCCAACTGATCGGTGGATTGACCCAGCACAATGGTATTCTCCGGATTCATGACCGCACTGATGGCCGCCATGCGTAATACACCTTCAATCAGTTTGGCAATGTTGCCGCCTGCGCGCTTGCTGACATTACCCAGGGTGGTTTTTCCTTCGCGCACGGCCCGGTAGATTACCGCAGCCTTGAGTGCATCCGTATCCAAATGCAGCTCAGCCAGAATATCCGCGATCTCCAACCCCGTGTGGAAGCTGTTGCCGTTTTCCCATTTGGCATCATCCCGGGCAACAGCGGAATTTTCCAGCTGCTGCGCATACATCGCCAGATCCCTGAGCCCGGCTTCGTCGGTGATTTCCACCTTATCTTTCAGGCACTCAATCCAGGCGTCCAGATCAGCGCTGCCGTCCGCTCGGATAATCTGTTGATTGCGTACCGTTACCATAATTTATTCCGGCTCAAATACGGCGATGGATTCAACATGGGTGGTATGAGGAAACATATCCATCACACCGGCTTTCAATAACCGATAACCCTGCTTTTTCAGCTCGCCCGCGTCACGGGCCAAGGTGGCGGGGTTACAGGATACATAAACAATTCGCTTTGGTTTGAACACCGTCATCTTACTGACAATTTCCAGGGCACCGGAACGTGGCGGGTCGATCAAAATCTTATCGAAACCACTCTGCCCCCAAGGCTGATCATCAAAGGGCTTGGTCAGGTCCGCACCATAAAATTCCACGTTTTGCAGCCCGTTGTGCTCTGCGTTTTCACGCCCACGCATCACCATGGCTTCATCCCCTTCCACTCCCACAACCTGTGCAGCCTTGGTTGCCAAAGGCAGGGTAAAGTTCCCCAGGCCACAGAATAAATCCAGAATGCGTTCTCCTGGCTGCACATCCATGTAAGCCAGAGCACGATCTATCATGTTCTGGTTGATTTCCTGGTTTACCTGGGTGAAATCCGAAGGGTGAAACTTCATTTCCAAATTGAAGCGGGGCAGATGATAACGAAGGCGCGGCTCGCCGGCAGGCCACACCTTGTGCACACTATCGTTACCCCCCGGCTGCAGGTACAGTTGCAGATCGTACTGCTCGCAAAACGCCAGCAACGCCGCCTGATCCTGCTCACCCAAAGGCTCCAGGTGGCGCACAATAATGGCCACGGCGTCATCCCCCTTGGCCACTTCAATCTGTGGAATGGCGGTGCGCGCTTGCAGTGACATCACCAGTTGTTTGAGCTCCGGGAAACGCAACCCGACTTCCCCGGCCAATACGTGGCACTGATCAATCTGCGCCAGAAAGCTGTTGCGCTTCTCACGAAAGCCCACCAGCACAGCCTCTTTCTTGGCTACGTATTTCACCCCCAGCCGCGCTTTGCGCCGGTAACCATACTCCGGTCCGGTCAAGGGCTGCAGAATTTCTTCCGGTTGCAATTCACCAAAATGCTGCAGTTGTTCCAGCAGAACCCCCTGCTTCATATGAATCTGGGCAGCGGGCTCCATATGCTGCAAACTGCAACCGCCACACAGGCCAGCCTGGGCACAACGGGGGCTGACCCGATCGGCACTGGCTTTCAGCACTGCTACCGTACGCCCCTCGTCAAACTTGCCCCGCTTTTGCGTGTAGACAAAATTCACCGTCTCCCCCGGCAGGGCACTATCCACAAACACAGTCTTGCCTTCAATCCTGCCGATGCCGCGGCCATCATGACTCAGTGCGGTGATATCGATGGTCACCGGTTCCGTGGGGAGCGATTGTTTACGTCTGCGTCTGGCCATGTACTGCTTAACCCTTATTACCTGTGGTGCCTTGCCAATGTTGCAAAAATTCCTGAAAGTGGGGGCGTGTTTCCCGCACCAGATACTCTTTCACCATGTCCAGTTCGGCCTGGTAACCCTCCTCCATGATCACGCCACGGATCAGCTGGAAACGCAGATAGACCAACCAGGTATTGAGTACATCCGTTTCACAATAGTCGCGTATGCCTTTGATGTCGCCGCCGTGAAACGCGTCCCATACCTTGGCGCCGCTCATCCCCATCTTGCCGGGAAACCCCAGGAGACTGGCCATCTGGTCCAGCGGCACGAAGGCCCGGTTGTTGTAGAGCGCCAACAGATCCATTAGATCCGTGTGCCGATCATGATACCGGCTGAGATAGTTGTTCCATTTGAAATTCTTGTCGTCCTGCCCCTGATCCCAGTAACGGGGGCTGGCCACGCCATGCAGCAACGCGCGATAATGCAAAACCGGCAAATCAAAGCCGGAGCCATTCCAGCTCACCAGCGTGGGTGAGTATCGTTCGATAATTTGAAAGAATTTCTCCAGAATGGTTTTTTCATCGGACTGTTCATCCCCCAGACTCCATACTGCAATCTGGTCGCGGGAACGAAACACAGCAGAAATAGCCACAATGCGCTGCAGGTGATGACGCAGGAAATCATTGCCGGTTTCCTGCCGCCGCAACGCAAACATGGCTTCGGCGGCAGCCGCATCGTCCAGGCCTTCCAGGCCGAACAAACGACGGCCACCCGCGACGTCAGGGACGGTTTCAATATCGAAGACGAGTACATTCATGATCAGGCCGGGTCAAACACGCCTGTGGACAGGTAGCGGTCACCACGATCGCACACAATGGCGACGATCACGGCGTTCTCTACCTGATTGGATAACTGCAGGGCACCTGCTACCGCGCCACCTGAGGACACACCACAGAAAATTCCTTCTTCACTGGACAACCGGCGCATGGTCACTTCGGCATCCTGTTGGGCAATATCAATGACCCGGTCAACCCGGGACGCATCAAATATCTTGGGCAGATACTCTTCCGGCCAACGCCGGATACCGGGAATGGACGAGCCCTCCCGCGGTTGCAAACCGACGATTTCGATATCGGGGTTCTGTTCCTTGAGGAAACGGGATGTGCCCATGATGGTACCGGTGGTACCCATGGCACTGACAAAGTGGGTAACCGTGCCCCGCGTATCGCGCCAGATTTCCGGGCCGGTTCCTTCATAATGGGCCAGTGGGTTATCCTGATTGGAAAACTGGTCCAGAACCAGCCCACTGCCGTCCCGCTGCATTTGATCAGCCAGATCCCGGGCACCTTCCATCCCCTGATCCTTGCTCACCAGAATCAGTTCAGCGCCATAGGCGGACATGGCAGCACGCCGTTCAGCGCTCATGTTGTCGGGCATGATCAACACCATTTTGTACCCCTTGATGGCAGCAGCCATGGCCAGGGCGATGCCCGTGTTACCGCTGGTGGCCTCAATCAGGGTATCACCGGGTTTGATCAAACCACGCTGCTCCGCATGCTGAATCATGCTGATTGCCGGGCGATCCTTAACCGATCCTGCCGGATTGTTCCCCTCCAGCTTCACGAGAATCGTATTGCTGGTGTCCCCGGGAAGGCGCTGCAATCTAATCAGCGGCGTATTTCCTACAAAGTCTTCAATCGTGGGATAATGCATTGTTCCGATTAACTGTTTGTTTCAGCGGGGGCCTATTGTACCCTGCACGGGGGCCGGGCGCCTAACATTACTGATTATTTGTTGCAGGCCGCGCCAATACTGACCCCGGGGACGTTTTAACGGTATCGATAGGGAGAAGATGGCATATACTGATTAAAAAGCCATCGGTCGCAAGCGTGAAATTAAAAGAACGATTTAACTTATTGAAAGGATTGGGGTTAAAGTCCCGAGCCCTGACCATCAGCCTGTTACCGGTGCTGGTGATCGGATTGGTACTGGCCAGCCTGTTTACTGCCCAGCGCTTTCAGGAACTTGATCAATCCCTGCACGACCAGGGTGAAATGATCGCGGCGGCTTTTGCCCATGGTATTTTCGAGAGCATGACCCAGCGCCAGGGCCACACCCTGCCGTTCTATGCCCAGCGCATCCTGGAGGAAGATAACGTTCGATCGGTCGCCATTCATGAAGTGGATGGCACCCTGATCACCCGCGCCGGCCCCAAAATGCGGCCCTTACCGGAAGGCGTTCCCCTGCTGCCTGACCCCACACGGAAACACGCCAGCAGCCGGCTGACCGACACCACCCTGCGGGTTATACATCCCATTTACCCAGCCTCTTCCTATCACCCCCTGGCCGGCGAAGAAGCCAATGCCGGCTGGCTGGAGGTGGAGATCGACCGTTCCAACCTGGTCATCGCCAAATACCGGAGCCTGCTGTACACCACCTTACTGCTGGTCATCGCCTTGGCCATCAGTGGCGCGGTGGCCATTCGTTTTGCAAACGGCATAGGCAGAGTGGTGGATGGCATCAACAGCGCCCTTACGGAAATGAGCCAGGGGGATCTGGCTGTGCGCCTCAAGGAAGATGCGTACGGGGAACTGCGCACCCTGCAATCGGCGCTGAATCAATTGGGCTCTTCCATTCTGGAAGGTCAGCAGGAACTGCAGCAGAACGTGGACCAGGCCACAGAAGACCTGCGGGAAACCCTGGAAACCATCGAAATCCAAAACATCGAGCTGGACCTGGCGCGCAAGGAAGCGCTGGAGGCCAGCCGCATCAAGTCAGAGTTTCTGGCCAATATGTCCCACGAAATCCGCACCCCCCTGAACGGCATTATCGGCTTTACCAACCTGCTGCTGAAAAGCGACATTTCCCTGACTCAACGGGATTATCTGGACACCATCCAAAAATCCTCCGAGAGCCTGCTCTCCATCATTAACGACATTCTGGACTTCTCCAAGATCGAGGCCGGCAAGCTGGTGCTGGATCAGATTCCACTGAATTTCCAGGAAGTGGTGGAAGATGTGCTGACCATGCTGGCCCCCATGGCCTACGAGAAACATCTGGAACAGGTCAGCCTGTTCTATTCTGATGTGCCCACCGGCGTCATTGGTGACCCGCTGCGCCTAAAACAGATTCTGACCAACCTGGTGAACAATGCCATTAAGTTTACCGAACACGGCGAGGTGGTGATCCGGGTCATGCTGGATGACCAGAAAGACGATTTGGCCACCATAAAGGTGACGGTTTCAGATACCGGAATCGGCCTCACCAAAGAGCAGCAACGCGCTTTGTTCAGCGCCTTTCGCCAGGCCGATACCACCACCGCCAGACGCTTTGGCGGCACCGGCCTGGGGCTGGTGATCTCCAAACACCTGGTGGAGCAGATGCGTGGCGAGATCGGCCTGGACAGTGAACCGGGCCAAGGCTCAACGTTTTGGTTTACATTCCGCGCCAAGGTCCATAATAAAGATGCTTCCTATGTGCCCCTGATCATCAATCAGAGCTGCAAGATTGCCATCTATGATGTGAATGCCACCGTACGCGCCAATCTACGCAACACCCTGCAAAAGCGCAAGATCGAAGTGGTGGAGTACGCCGACATGGGTGCGCTGACCAACTTGTTACGCTCCACCGACAGCGCCCAGCCACAGGCAGTGATTTTAGGTGTCAATGCGCAAAAACCGAAATACACTGAAATCACCCAACTGTGTAAATTGAACCATCATCGAATCCCCCTGATCCTCCATGGCAACCCGGCCGACCAAACCACCCTGGCTGAATTGCTTGACGGCGATCAGCTGCCCTTGATCACCAAGCCACTGTGCCAGCAAAAAACCTACGAAGTGCTGGGGAACCTGCTGGAATCCGACGCATTTGATACAGAAAGCCCGGATCCAAGCTACGACCCACTGACCGTGGACAACCTCACCGCCGAAGACCTCAACATCATTGCCGTGGATGACAACCCCGCCAACCTGAAATTGCTGTGTGCCCTGCTGGAAGATTTACAGGTCACGGTGACGGCCTGCGACAGCGGCATGAAAGCTTTACAGCAAATTGAACAACGGGATTTTGATCTGGTTCTGATGGACATTCAGATGCCGGTTATGGATGGAGTGGAAACGGCACAGCGGATACGCTCCATGGAAGGAAAGGAAGCACACACCCCTATTATCGCCGTGACAGCCCATGCCCTGGCCAGTGAAAAACATACGCTGCTCAATTCGGGCATGGATGATTACGTCACCAAGCCTATCAATGAAGCCCAACTGATTCACATTATTCATAAATGGACTGGGGTTAATCTGCATGCAGAAGATGACTCTGAATCACGGACTGCTGATGAAAATGGAGGCGAATCGGCGGTGGATATGAAACTTGGCCTGAAGCTGGCAAACAATAAGGAAGACCTGGCCGAAGAAATGCTGGAGATGCTGTTCAACGCCCTGCAGAAAGACAAAGACACCATTCGCGTACTACTGGAAGATGAAGATTACGAGACGCTGCAGGAGGTGGTGCACAAGCTGCATGGAGCCACCCGATATACTGGCGTCCCCTTTTTGCAGGAAGCCTCGCAGGTGCTGGAAGAAAACCTGAAACTGGAAAAATTCGAAGCGGTCAAAGTGTTGACCAATGCCCTGCTCAACGAAATTGAACGGGTCATAGGCTGGTGTGAACAAAACCGGGATATGGCGGCACACTGACCACCAGGGGCCTAGGACTCCAGAATGACAAAGGCCACGGCATGTTCTTTTTCATCGGAGATGGAAAGGTGGGCCCTGACCACACCCAGTACCTTGGCTTTGTCACTGGCCGGCCCACTGAGCTCCAGAAAAGGCGCCCCCTTGTCATCATTGCAAACAGCAACGTGCTTCCAGGTAATGCCTTCGGCAAACCCCGTCCCCATTGCTTTTACCGCCGCTTCCTTGGCGGCAAAACGCTTGGCCAGATACGCTGCCCCATTGTGCTTTTTCTCATACTCCTTGTATTCCGTTTCCGTCAGCAAGCGCCGGGCAAAGCGATCACCCATGCGTTCCAGGTTTTCCGCCATTCTGGAAACCGTGACGATATCCGTGCCAATACCGACGATCATGGCGCGGCCTGGAGCATCAAACGTTTCATTTCACGAACGGCTTCACCCAATCCACTCAATATTGCACGGGCCATGATCCCATGCCCAATATTAAGCTCATTGATGCCGCCAATCGCAGCGATAATTTCCACATTGTGATAATGCAGGCCATGCCCCGCATTCACAGTCAACCCCAACCGGTTACCCAATGCCACGCCATCCTTGATGCGCGCCAATTCCGCCAACTGCGCCGTTTGATTGTCGGCATCGGCAAATGCGCCAGTGTGAATCTCGATAACCGGTGCCCCGGCACGATGGGAGGCTTCAATCTGACTGGGCTCGGCATCAATGAACAGAGACACCCCGATACCCGCTGCAGCCAGGCGCGTGACCGCATCGCTGACCCGCTCAAACTGACCGGCCACATCGAGCCCTCCTTCAGTGGTCAGTTCCTGGCGCTTCTCCGGCACCAGGCACACATGCTCTGGTTGCACGGACAGGGCAAATTCAATCATCTCTTCGGTCACTGCCATTTCAAGGTTCATACGGGTTTGCAGTGTTTGCTTCATGATCCGCACATCCCGTTCCTGAATATGACGCCGGTCCTCACGCAGATGCACGGTGATGCCATCGGCACCCGCCTCTTCAGCCACCATCGCCGCCTGCACCGGATCAGGGTAGCGGGTGCCCCGCGCCTGTCGCAAGGTGGCCACATGATCCACATTAACACCCAAGAGAATACGATTATGTTGATTCACTGTGTTTAACCTTTGAAATTACTGTGCTGATTGCTTGAACAGTTCCCTGCTGCGCAACGGTTTGTCGCCCAGGTGCGGCGCCAGTGCCTGGCGGCTGAGCTTTTTTGCCGCCAGTGCGACCGCCTGATCATCATAAGCGTGACGGTTTATGGCAAGCAAGTGTTGTCCGGTAAAACAACGCTGTCGCAGCCCAGGGTCGATCGATTGGGTCGCAACCGGTAGAAACCCTTGATCCGGTTCATACAGGTACAGTTGATCCACTTGCAATGGTTGCCCATGCACATCCCACTGTAAGCTGAGTTCGTAACCCAGCTCCGCCAGCAGTATGCGCTCAAAGCGACGCAAGGTGGCTTCCAGCTGGCCGTTTCTCAGCTCGGTGATGACGTTTTGATAATAGCGAAACAGATCGGAAGCAGGCTCTTCTTTATGCAGCAAACGCACCAGCAGTTCATTCACATACAAGCCACTGTACAGCTGCCTGCCAACTAAAAATACCGGTGCCCCGGCTGGCTCCAGAAGACGTCCGGTTTTTAACTCATTACGGCCATCAAAGGTCACCGCCAGCGGGGAAAAAGGCTGGAGCAAGCGGCCTTTCGCCCCCTGCTTGCCCGCCTTACGCACCCCCCGATAAAGCAATGAGGCGCGGCCATGATGCTCTAACAGAAAGTCGCAGATGACACTGCTGTCTCGATAGGGACGGCTATGCAACAGATAGCCAAGATCAGTATTGGCCATCGTCGTAGCCCAGGCTACGGAGCGCACGCTCGTCGTCAGACCAACCGCTTTTCACTTTCACCCAGAGTTTGAGCATGACCTTGGCGTCCAACAGTTTTTCAATGTCCTGGCGCGCTTCTGTGCCCACTTTACGCAGGCGATCACCTTTATCACCAATCACGATACGTTTTTGGCTTGCCTTTTCCACCAGAATCAAAGCGCTGATGTGCCAGACATTGTTTTCGAACTCAAACTCTTCTATTTCCACCGTGCAGGAATACGGCAATTCTTTGCCCAGCTGACGCATCAGTTTCTCGCGCACGGCCTCCGCCGCCATAAAGCGCATGGAGCGATCGGTGATCTGATCCTCAGGGTAAAAAAACTCGCTGGCTGGAAGACGCTGAAAGATTTCTTCTTCAAGTTGGTCAAGCTGGCGGTTACGCAACGCGGAAATGGGCACAATGGCGGCGAAATCCCGCTTCTTAGACAGCTCCTCAATATGAGGCAGCAGAGCGTTCTTATCCTCAACAGAATCCAGTTTGTTGATGGCCAGAATCACCGGCGCCCGATTGGATTGCAGCTTGTGCAATACATGCTCGTCACCTTCATTCCACTTCAGTGCGTCCACCACCATGACGATGACATCCACATCCTTGACCGAACCGGTAGCCGCCCGATTCATCATGCGATTGATCGCACGGCTCTCCTGCTGATGAATTCCCGGGGTATCCACATAGATTGCCTGTACACTGCCCTCAGTCTTGATACCCAGCACCCGATGCCGGGTGGTCTGTGGTTTACGGGAGGTAATACTGATTTTCTGTCCCAGCAGATGATTCATCAGCGTAGACTTACCGACGTTGGGTCGGCCAACAATGGCAACGTAGCCACAACGGGTGTTATCCACCATGATCATTACCTTCCAGTTCAGCAAGTATTTTTCCAGCGGCAATCTGTTCGGCCTGACGCCGGCTCTGGCCTTCCGCACTGGCGGACAATGACAGGCCATCAATTTTGCAGCTCACCACAAAATGCTGGGCGTGAGACTTGCCGGACACATCCACTATTTCGTACTCCGGCAGCTCCAGCTTGCGCGCCTGCAGCAGCTCCTGCAGACGCGTCTTGTTGTCTTTATTGGTGTCTTCCAGCGTAATATTCGCCAATCGTTGCTGGAACCAGTTCAGGATCAACTGTTTAGACTGCTCCATACCACCGTCCAGATACACTGCGCCTATGATGGCTTCCACCGCATCCGCCAGAATGGAATCCCGCCGGTGACCGCCGGATTTAAGCTCACCGGGACCCAGTTTCAGGGCCGGGCCCAGATCGAATTGCTTGGCGACTTTGGTCAGGGTGGTGCCCTTCACCAGACTGGCACGCAGGCGGCTCAACTGCCCTTCCCGGGCTTGGGGGAATTTTTCAAACAGGGCTTCACCGATAACAAAATTGAGAATGGAATCCCCCAGGAACTCCAGACGTTCGTTATTCCGGGAGCCATCGTGACTGCGGTGGGTCAAGGCCAATTCCAGCAATTCAAACTGCTGGAATTGGTAGTCGATGGTGCGGGCTAACCTGGCTAATCCGTTTTCCATTTAACCTTTGGCTTTTACTGCCACGTCATGCTGAAATTTGAGCATGGCGTCGACGTTGCCATACATCGGAATTCTACGCTCATAAATCACGTTGATTAGAATCTCACCATCTTCTTTCTTGATGACCACCTCTTCTTTTTCCAGCTTTACACCATTCACAGATAAGCGCTTGTTCAGCGTATTGCGAATCTCATTTGGCGCCATCGACCTTGTGGTTTCTTCTTCGGATAAGTTCTTTAATGCCGTTTTAACTGCCATATCATCGAAGTAAGGCGCCCAAAGCTTCATCAGGGTTACCGCTGCAAAAATCAATACCAGCAATATAAACATAGTGGCATAAGTGGATGAACCGTTCTGCTTGTTCTTGTTGATGTGCATATTTTTCACCTCGAATAGGCTCCCGCCGCTCTATTCCACAAACCGGTTGCGATCAAAGCTTGGCACCCACCCGGGCATACTCATCCAGATGGCAAAGGCCCTGCCCACAACGTATTTATCCGGCACGAACCCCCAGAAACGACTGTCCCGGCTGTTATCCCTATTATCACCCAGGACAAAGTAGTGATCTTCGGGAACGGTCCAGGTTTGGGGGCGTTCAGACGGACGCTCCAGAGTGATCATAATATCGTGTTCGATGCCACCCAGTGTCTCATTATAGATTTTAATTTGCGGTTGAGCCGGTGGAAGTTGCGCTTCCAGCACCTGTTCTACCGGTTCCCCATTCAAATACACGACTTTGTTCTCATATTTGATCTCATCTCCCGGCACACCAACCACCCGCTTGATGTAGTTGATACTGGGATTTTCAGGGTATTTGAATACCATGATATCACCGGTTTCCGGCTTGCCGATGGGAACAATGACCGAGCCCACAATCGGCACCCGCAAGCCATAGGCAAATTTATTCACCAATATATAATCGCCCACCAACAGCGTCGGTATCATGGACCCGGTGGGTATTTTAAAGGGTTCCACCAGAAAGGAGCGTAACACCAGTACCACCACCAACACCGGGAAAAACGAAGCCGGAAACTCCACCCACTGGGGTGCCGGTGTCTCAGCACTGCGCTTGCGCTTCAGGAATAACAGATCCAGCAGATAAAAAAAGCCAGTAAAGGCTACCAGCGCTACCAGTACAATCGCAAAATCAAAATCCATTCTTTACTTATCCACCTTCAACACAGCCAGGAATGCATCCTGGGGAATTTCAACCCGGCCCACCTGCTTCATGCGCTTCTTACCTTCTTTTTGTTTTTCCAGTAATTTGCGCTTACGGCTGACATCACCGCCATAGCATTTCGCCAGTACGTTTTTCCGCAGAGCTTTAACGGTCTGGCGGGCAATAATCTTGCTGCCGATAGCAGCCTGAATGGCCACGTCGAACATTTGCCGGGGGATCAGTTCTTTCATACGTTCAGTGAGGGCACGGCCACGATAATCCGCTTGATCCCGATGGCAGATAATGGCGAGTGCATCCACTTTTTCACCATTAATCATCACGTCCACGCGCACCAGGCTGCTGGCATCGAAGCGCATGAATGTGTAATCCAGTGATGCATAACCGCGGCTGGTTGATTTGAGCTTGTCAAAGAAATCCAGCACCACCTCACTGAGTGGAATTTCGTAATGCAGTGCCACCTGGTTACCCATGAACTGCATGTTTTTCTGTACCCCACGCTTTTCCACACAAAGGGTGATCACGTTGCCCAGGTATTCCTGCGGCACCAGTATATTCACATCAGCAATGGGTTCACGGAATTCTTCCACCTTGGATGGATCTGGCAGGGCCGAGGGGTTGTCTACCTGAACGGTTTCACCGCTTTTCAGCAATAACTCGTAAACCACCGTCGGCGCAGTGGTGATCAGGTCCAGATCGTATTCCCGTTCCAGGCGCTCCTGGATGATCTCCATATGGAGCATGCCCAGAAAGCCGCAACGGAATCCAAAGCCCAGCGCATCGGAGGTTTCAGGTTCATAATGCAGTGACGCGTCATTCAGGCTGAGCTTGCCCAGCGCATCACGAAAATGCTCGTAATCGTCGGAGCTGACCGGGAACAGGCCGGCATAAACCTGGGGTTTAACCCGCTTGAAACCCGCCAGACTGGGTACATCCGGCGTTTTGGTGTGGGTCAATGTATCCCCCACCGGAGCCCCGTGAATGTCCTTGATCCCCGCTACCAGAAACCCCACTTCACCGGCTTCCAGTACATCGGTTTCCAGCCGTTTGGGCGTGAACACACCCACGGCGTCCACCACATGGTCGCGGCCGGTGGATTTCACACGGATCTTTTCACCCTTGCGAATACGACCGTCCATAACCCGAATCAGCGACACCACCCCCAGATAATTATCAAACCAGGAGTCGATAATCAGGCACTGCAGTTTACCTTCCCGGTCACCCTGCGGAGGTGGAATAGTGTGCACCAGCCGCTCCAACAGAGCCAATACACCGACACCGGTTTTGGCACTGACCTGGGATGCGTCGGTGGCTTCGATACCAATGATGTCTTCAATTTCCTGGCAGACCCGCTCCGGCTCCGCCTGGGGCAAGTCAATTTTGTTCAACACCGGCATGACTTCCAGCCCCTGATCTATAGCGGTATAGCAGTTTGCCACCGACTGGGCCTCCACACCCTGCCCGGCATCCACCACCAACAGGGCACCTTCACAGGCAGACAGGGAGCGCGACACTTCATAGGAAAAATCCACATGGCCTGGGGTATCTATGAAGTTCAATTGATACTTTTCACCGTTCTCCGACTGGTAATACAGAGTCACGCTCTGGGCCTTGATGGTGATTCCCCGTTCGCGCTCAATATCCATGGAATCAAGCACTTGCGCAGCCATTTCGCGTTCGGTCAGGCCACCGCACTCCTGGATAAAACGGTCTGCAAGGGTGGATTTACCGTGGTCAATATGGGCGATGATGGAAAAGTTTCGAATGTGGCTGATGTCTGTCACAGGCGCGGCATACTTCGATTAAGGGGTGATAGGGAAAAACTGCGGCAATTCTACCGATTTTCAATGGACCTTGCATTAGATGAAATACAAAGCAGTTAAGCCATTGAATTTTATAACATTCAAAGCCCCTGCTGGGGGCCGCCGCAAATTCTGCGCAATACCACGGGCTGGTATCGCTCATCATGCCGGTTGCGGTGGAAGTGCCAGCGCAGGATCACAAACCCCAGTGCCAGGCCAATGATTCCGGCCAGGGCAGTAAGTAAATCCTGCCCCCAGAAAGAATCCGCCAACAGAACCCCAACCATCATTGTTAACAGGGGCATCAGGTAGGCCAGTATTGAACTCTTGACCATGATTTCTTCCGGTACGCCCACCACCACCTGATCGCCAATGGTGACATCGATTTCACACACTGCCTGCATATGTACGGCGTTCTGCCCCAACTTGGCTAATGCGCTGTGGCCACATCCGGATTTGGCAGAACAGCTGTCACAGGCGGATTGACGCAAGGTTTCCACCCAGGCCAACCCCGGGTCTTTCGCCACCACTCGACCGGTTTCTTCAATCATGATTACGCTACCGACACCTGATTCCCTGTCACTGTATCCAATCAGGGCGCTGGCGCCAAGGGTTTTACGCTGGCGGCAATGCGCTGGGCAGTGGCCATGGGGATTTCACCCACCACGGTCACCATGGCGCCCGGAATATTCCGATGCACCGCCACCGTTGCCCCATGCGCACTGACGTTTTCACTGATGGGCTCTGAACGCGGTTCATGGAACACAGTAAACGAGGCGAGGCCATCGGTGTAAGCACGGGTTGAAACCTGCCCCTGGCCCGGGAAACGGGCTACCCGCTGCGATTCAACGAACCCTTCCGGCAACCAGCCAGGCACCCAGTGATCAGCGGGCAGCGCCTGGCTATCGCCGTCCGACCGGGTAGAGGATTGAGCACGGGTCAGCCCCTGCCCCGGCTCAAAATCGGAAGCAGTCAGCGGTTGATCGAGGTTAATATTAACGTATTCAAACACTTCCAAGGCCTCTCCACTGCTGGGCAGCGTCTGAGAGCGCAGGATCACCCCGGATTGGGTATCCAGCCAAAGACTGTATCCATAGCGGTGGGAGTCCAGGGGTGAAAGGTTCAGCCTGACCGATTCGCGCCCGGCCACCCGTTCGACGCCGGCGCGCTCAAAGCGGTAATAGCGGGTCACGGACTGCATGCTCTGATCCAGCGCGGTCCAGCGACTGACAGGGGCTTTCACTGCCACCCCGGTGGCTTGTCGCGGATGCAGACAATACACTGCGGCACCCTGACGGATAATCTCCGCGGGCTCTCCACTCATGTGCACCACCCTCTCCCAAACCTCACCATCAATGGGCGCATGGTACACCTTCAATGACACCATTCGACCACCGGTTAACAGCACGGAGTGTCCACTGAAGCTGGACTGACTGGCGCTGGCCAACCGCCCTTTGAGCCACTGCTCTGCAGATTCCTCGGCCGCTTGCAGGGAAGGATTCAGGCAAGCCCCCAAAGCCAGCAAGGCCAGCCAACTGTAACGCTTGCGCATTCGCCTACTGCCCCGCATCAGTCCTGGGCATATCTTTCTGCGCTGGCTTGACCGTTACCACCCGCGCGTAGGGTGTTACGCCACTGGCGGTATTCACTGCGGCATTACTGGAATGGGAGAGAAGATAGTAATTGAGCCGATCATCCAACTCCGGGTTGAAGCGAATCATTTCCGGCTGCATAACCAGATTCGGATTACCGGATGCACTGGTTTGAGATACCGCCATCAACGGACTGTTGCCGGACACCGCCACCGGCGCCATGGACGCCGCGCTGGAAGCAACCGCCGGCGCACCCTGGGACGGTCCACCGGTAAAGTTCTGCCAGCCCAGGATCACCGCCGCCGATACGGAGGCCGCCACCGCCACATTGGCAAACGGCTTGGCCAGCATTGCCGTCACCGGTTTTTTACCCCGGCCGGGGGCAGGCAACAGCGACGGTTCCTGCTCAATGGCCTGCTGTACACGGGCAGAGAGATCGATATCCATCCAGGTCCGGGCCTGCCCTGCAGTCTGGCGACGCAGCACAGCACTGGCCAATTGATATCGGCTCCACTTTCGGCACAGCGCCTGATCCTGCTCGATGCTGTTGAGCACCCGCCGCAGTTCCAGCTCACTGACTTCGCCATCCATCAATGCCGACAGTTCCTCGGCATTTCTGTCCAGGTCTTTATTACCCATATTCATACCCTTAACCTGCTGCTCTTACCTGCTGTCCACTCAACGGCAACCCAAACCCTAGGCCTGCATTGCCTGAATGCGTTTATCGATCGCTTCCCGCCCCCGAAAAATCCGGGATCGGACTGTCCCCACGGGGCAATCCATGACTTCAGCAATCTCTTCATAACTAAGACCATCAAATTCACGTAATGTCACCGCAGTCCGTAAATCATCTGGTAATTCCCGCAATGCTTCATACACCACCGCCTCCAACTGATCCCGCATCATTTCTTTCTCGGGATCCGCGGATTCGCGCAGGGCATCGCCACCACTGTAGTATTCTGCGTCACTGACTTCCACGTCAGTGTCCGGCGGCCTGCGCCCCTTGGACACCAAATGGTTCTTGGCCGTATTGACGGCAATTCGGTAGATCCACGTATAAAACGCGCTATCTCCGCGAAATCGATCCAGAGCCCGATACGCCTTCACAAACGCATCCTGCGCCACATCCATGGCCTCGTCCGGATCCCGCACAAAGCGCCCGATTACCGCCAGCACCTTGTGTTGATATTTCTTTACCAATAAGTCAAAGGCTCTTTTATCGCCTTGTTGTACACGCTCTACCAACAGCTGATCGGGATGACGCTCAGCCATCTATCAAAACTCCCCATTCAGGCTTCCCACTACATAGGATGGAAGCATATCTACACAGACCCTATACAGCCGGCAAAGTTCCGCTGCCTGCCGTATCCAGATCATATTCCGCTTTCAGAATTTCAAAAGCACCTGCTGCCACGCAGGGGTGGCCATCAAACTAGCATGTCGACGGCATTCTGGCGTTATAATAGCTCCTTTCGCTGTCCAACTGGCAGCCTTATATAATCCAATTTGGCAGCGGGCTTGCCGGAAACATCTCTATGACTCGATTCAAGCATGACATTCTGATCATCGGCAGTGGTGCAGCCGGTCTCACCGCGGCTCTCCACCTGGCGCCATTCAGTAAAGTGGGGGTACTGAGCAAAGGCCCCCTCACGGCCGCCAACACCTACTACGCCCAGGGTGGCGTGGCGGCTGTGCTGGATGAGGGAGACTCCGTGGAGGCCCACATCAACGATACCCTGATCGCCGGTGGCGGCCTGTGCCGCGAAGAAGCGGTGCGCTTCACCGTGGAAAATGGCCCGGATGCCATCCGCTGGCTAATCCGGCAGGGGGTAGGCTTTACCCGTGAGGTGCACGATGACGGTCGGCGCGAATACCATTTAACCCGGGAAGGCGGTCACAGCCACCGGCGGGTCATCCATGCGGCCGATGCCACCGGCTTTGCCATTTCCAGCACCCTGATCGAGAAAGTCCAGCATCAGCAAAACGTGAGCCTGTTCGAATCCCGCGTGGCCATCGACCTGATTACCAGCCAGAAATTGGGGCTGAGCGGCAAACGGGTATTCGGTGCCTACGTGTTGAATAACGACACCCTGGAAGTGGAAGTACACGAAGCGAAATTTGTGCTGTTGGCCACCGGTGGCGCCAGCAAGGCATATCTCTACACATCGAACCCGGATGTGGCCACCGGCGACGGCATCGCCATGGCCTGGCGAGCGGGCTGCCGGGTGGGCAACATGGAGTTCAACCAATTTCACCCTACCTGTCTTTACCATCCGGAGGCGCGCTCGTTCCTCATCACTGAAGCCATTCGAGGTGAAGGCGGTCTGCTGAAATTACCCAACGGCGAGCGCTTTATGGATCGTTTCCATGAGATGGGTGAGCTGGCACCCCGGGACATTGTTGCCCGGGCCATTGACCACGAGATGAAGCGCCTGGGGGTGGACTGCCTGTATCTGGATATCAGCCACAAACCCGAGGCGTTCATCCGCAGCCATTTTCCCACCGTTTATGACCGCTGCATCAGCCTGGGCATCGATATTTCACAGGAGCCCATCCCGGTGGTACCGGCAGCCCACTATACCTGCGGTGGCGTGCTGACGGACCTGCGCGGGCGCACCGACCTGGGCGGGCTGTACGCCATCGGTGAAACCGCCTTCACCGGATTGCACGGCGCCAACCGCATGGCCAGCAACTCACTGCTGGAGTGTATGGTGTTTGCCATTTCTGCCAGCAAGGATATTGGTGAGCTGCTGGCCTGTGCACCGGAGATTCCCGCCATTGCGGATTGGGATGAAAGTCAGGTTACCGACTCCGATGAGGCGGTGGTTATTTCCCACAACTGGGAGGAGCTGCGCCGCTTCATGTGGGACTACGTCGGTATCGTCCGCACCGACAAACGCCTGCAACGGGCCACCCATCGGGTCAACCTGCTGAAACAGGAAATTCTGGAGTACTACAGTAACTTTAAGGTGAGCAATGACCTGATTGAATTGCGCAACCTGGTGCAGATCGCTGAACTGATCATACGTTGCGCCCTAACCCGCAGGGAAAGCCGTGGCCTGCATTACACATTGAATTATCCGGACACAATGGACGAAGCCAGAGACACGTTGCTGGTACCGGGTAACTATGCTTCGGATGCCTGGGCTGAGTGAAGATTCCCCAGGATCTGCCCCTGGTCATTCAAGGCAATCCAATCCATTCCCAACTGCTGCAACCAGTGCGCGCCATGCTCGCCCTTGAGCATGGCAACGGTGCAGGCGGTGCCGGCTAACAGACAGTGTTCCGCCACCACCGTAACCGCAGTCAGGCCACTGACCGGCCAACCGGTGTGCGGGTTTAGAATGTGCCCGTAACGCTTCCCGTTATATACAATAGCCCGTTCATAGTCGCCGCTGCTGGCCACCGCCCCCCTGCCCAGATCCAACCGCGCCAAAGCGGCCTCCGGCTTATTCGGATCACGCACCCCCACTTTCCAGGGGCTGCCATCCGGGTGTGGTCCGATTACACGAATGTCGCCCCCGAGTTCGATCAGGCCGTGTTTGACACCCAGACTAAGGGCCACCGCTGCCGCACTGTCCGCCGCATATTCTTTCACATAGCCGCCGAAATCCACTTCCATCCCCGCAACCGGGAAGGACAGCACCGGGTTACACCAATGCACCTTGTGCCAACCAATGCCGGGCAGTATGGCGTCGATGTCGGCCTGGCTGGGCAGGTTGCCCCGGCTAAAATCCCACACCCGGCGCAATACGCCGGAGGTAATATCAAACAGGCCATCGGTTTCCCGAAACAGGGTATCGGCATAATCCAACAGCCCGGCAGCCTCTGCATCCAGCTCGATGGCGGCACCGGTTTGCGCTGCGGCCATGATCTGGGCCGCCAGGCTATCCTGCCGATAACGGGAGTATTTTTTTTCCAGCCGCAGAACTTCAGCCACCACGGCGTTCATCACATTCCTGCCAACGGCGGCCTCATCCAGATAAAGATGCACTCTACAGGGGGAACCCATGGCACGAAACCCGTGCTGCATCAGCTCCATATCAGAACCGATAATCCACCCCCAAAGTCAACAACCTGTAATCCACCAGAAACGGGCTGGGCTCTGCCACGGATTTGAGGGCGTAATCCCCATCACTGTTGTAGTGTTCAAAATACAGATTCACGCCGAACGCAGGCTGATAATAACCAATCCCCAAGCCATAGGCGATGGCGCCGTAGGGCGACAGACGGAAGTCTGATGACTGATCCCCACTGCGGGTGCCACGGTCGGTGGGCACGTAAAACTCCGCCTGACTCTGAGAGTAGTAGCGCACCCGGGGCGACACTGTGAAGGCATCAGTAAACGACTGATACCAGGCCAGCTCCAGCGTGTGGGATGCGATATCCCAATCATCCTGGTAATAGCGATAATCCACATGAACCGCCGCATTCACTGCTTTGAGAAAATAGCGGGAACGCCCGCTGAATGCCCATTGCTGGCGGGAATCCGGGCGAATATCCCGGCTCCGATAAGGATCCGACAAATAGCCATCATACCAACCCAAATACAGGCCAAGCTGGGTCTGCCACACGGGACTGTGCACCCTGGCACGAGCCACATAAGCGTTCAGAAAACTGCGCTTCTCCGCCACAGTACGGTTAATGCCGGCTTCCGGCACCGGCTCCAATTCATCATGGGAAAAGCCGACGCCACCGGACCAGGTGGTAACCCCATCCACGCTGGTACGCTCCGCATCAATGCTGCCGTTAATCGATTCATAATCGTCCTCCCTGGAAAAGCCCAGCACCAATGCTTCACTGCCACCGTTGCCATAGTGCCGCAGTTCAGCGGACATATCAGTGCGGGTATCCTTAATGCTCGCTCCGGTCATAACCAGAACCGATTCACCCTGACCGTTGTCCACTACAGCCCTGGCCGAGGCTCCGGTCATGGACTCGTACAGGGCATCCACCGTTAAAGAAAACCGCTCGCCCACGGGCGCCACCAGGCGCAACTGGTGCGTACCGATCTCGTAACGCTGGTTGCTGCCCAACAGCACCTGGTTACTGTCAACATCGTCCTCGTGATAATCCGTATAGCGATAGCCAAGTTCGCTTTTGGTGGGCAACTCCGCAGCCTGGGCCAATTGTGCAATAGCAGGTAATGCAAGGGCAGCACCGGTGAGGGCCGCCAGGGTGCCTGATGTTTTATTATTATGCTTCATTTGACCTCGGATCTAGTAACAACCACAACCGCCTCCACCGGTACCAACTCCGCCGGAAGCCCCCTCTTTTGCCGTGTAAACATGTTCACGAAGCACAGACATCATGGGATCCGGCTGCCAGGCCATTTGCGGGCGCGCCAGATCTCCCCGCTGCCATGGTTTAACCACCGCTGTTTCACAACCGCTCAACACGCTCATAATGAGCACCGTGCCAACCAGCACATTGGCAAAACGCACTTTCATAGACGCTCCTTCTCCTGCAGTAGCTGCTGAATCAGTTTGGATAATTTTTCAGTATCACTGGGTTTAAATCCGGTATGTGTGAACCTGAGTTTGCCGCTGTGATCAAGCAGAAACGCAGTGGGCATCCCCGCCACACCATACCGCTCTGGTGTGGTTTGCCGCTGATCAAACAGGATGGGATAGGTGATGGCCTTATCTTGCAAAAAACGCCGGGCGGCGCTTTCCGTGGTATCAAGATTAATGGCAACCACTTCGAAGCCGCGCGATTTGAATCGGGCGTAGAGTGTTTCAAGTTCCGGCAACGACAGAGCACAGGGCGCACACCAGGACGCCCAAAAATCCAGATAGACCACCTTCCCCGTCAAATCCGACAATCGGAGTGAGCCCGATTGCCAGAGCTGCGATCCGCCAGCATCGGATTGCGCTAACAAAGGCAGATTAAAATCGGGGGCTGACTGGGCAAACACACTTACCCTGGGTAACAGGGTAAGCGTGATGACCAATGCACTGATCAAAAGCCGGTACACCATCAAAGCGTCTTCAGGTATTCAATAACCGCTCGGGTTTCGGCTTCGCTCAACACCCGGGTAAATTCATGGCCTGAATTGCTATTGCTGAAATCCCGGGTATTGAAGATCTTGCGGCGATCAATTTGGGTCTGGGTACCATAGGGCTTACTCAAGAAACCCAGAATCCAGATATCATCTTTAAGGCTATCAAGCCACTGATACAGGAGATTATTGATAACCCGATTGTCACCACTGCATTCAGCGGCAGGTGTATCCTGGCGGCTGCAATACTCACGGTATTTCCACCCCACCTGCTCCTCAAGATCATAAGCTGACAGGCTCATATCATAACCTTTGATTGGCCCCGCCACCGGTGAGTCAAACCGGCTCCAGATGGCAGGCCGTTCACTGGGCTGTAAAACCTGGCGCAATGTGGGAACCGAACCATTATGAAAATAAGGTGAGGATGCCCACACGCCATACAACGGCGGAGCCAGGTAACCGACCTGCTCCTCCCAGCCACAAAGCCCTTCCACCGGGCGCCCGTCAGGATTAATAATCGGATAGGCAAAGTCATCAATATACTCTTTAAGCGCGCCCTTCTCGCCGGGAGGCACATAACCCTCTACCCCGTCGGGATATCCCCACCAGGTACTTTTGAAAACTTCACGCACCTCGGAAGAAATGGACAATGCCCGCGCCGGATCAGTGCCGATGATATCCAGTGGAACCACATAGGACGCCACGCCCTCGAGCACAGGATCTTCCAGAAACGCCGGATCGTTAACGAAGCGGGGGGAGTACGCGCCATGACAACCGGCACAGGAACCATTTCCCTGCGGACGGGGAATGGCAGCATTGGTGGCATCTGCCCACAAATCCTTACTGTGGAAAATAATCGCTCCCTGCCGGGCAAGTGCAACATCGACTGCATAAGGAAATACCGGTGCAACCTGGGCATCAACATAGGCCTGTAAATATTGATCCCATTCTTCGGTAACGGCGCGTCGCGCGGCACCGCTTTGCAACAGGTTCACCTGATCGGCCGCCGCCATATCAATACGCGTTGCATCAACCGATAGCCCACCATCGAAAAACTTACGGGGCCGGTGACTGGTGTTCCACCAGTTGGGCATATCCTGGTTGCCGTGATAGGAGTGATTAAAGGGCAGTTTGATGGGATTGGGCGCCAATGACAGGGTATCCACATCCCAGATCAGCGTGAGCAGATCAAATGCACCGACCGCATTGGAGGTACCACGGGTATTGTTTAACGAAATGGGCAGCAGACCGCCCACCAGGCCGCGGGAAAGATCACGCATAAAAATCATCATATCAGTGTTGGTATTGCCCATCCCCGGAATGGAGCCCAGCCCTTCACCCTCCTCGGCGTATCCGATCTGTCCACCATGACAGATATAGCAGTTCATACTGATGCGGCCGTTATAATTACCATCGTCATCGCGCCCCTGAATTAATCCCATGGGCAATTGGCCACTGCCCCCGCTGGTATTAACCGGGTCTTCCCCCGGCAGCGGATAAGGATTGGGGTAAGGCGCCGGATTAAAGCCGTAACGCTCAGTCAACAGGCGGTCGAAGTTCTGCGGACGTGCGCTCATACCCCAGGCTTTCCACAAATTGTTAAGAACATCGGCCGATACGGCAATGTCCGTCATGGCTGCACGTTGATTGGCAAAGAAATCACCGGCGGTTACTCTGGCCCGGTATGCTCCGCAGGTTTTCGGTGCCTGTTCAGACTCGGGCAGATTGGCATGACAATCCTGGTAAAACGAATTATAAAATACCGCTTTACCAGCATTGACACCGGGGCGAATCAAGGTACGCGGATCAGCGGGCAACGGTGCATCGTCCGCCTGATCCTGACAGTACTGGTTCCATAAATGGCTGCCATGAGAACTACCCAGCAACGCCCCAGCGGGTTCAGGTTCGGGTACCTGTGGATCAGGTTCCGGTTGTGATAATAAAGAGCAATTTTGCGGTTGCTCCCAGCAACTCAATAATGTTGCCACTTGTTGGTACTTGTCGCTGCCCTGGGGCCAGGTTTTGCCGCCGGAGTGAGGCTCAGAAACCAAAGCATTTTCAACCAACAACAGATTGCTTTCGACGCCTTTTCCCAAATCAATCCAAGCTTGCTCAAAGCTTAGGTAATTCGACCGGCTTTCCAGCAACACAAAACGATCACCGTCCTCCGTATCCGCCACCCCGCCGGGCACATGACAAACGCCGCAGTAACTCATCTCAGGTTCGATATAACGGTTGAAGTAAACTTCTAAAGCAGACGAATTATCTTCATTATTCCGGGGAGCTTGCGGCGACCCCGAGTTCACTGAGGCGGACACATCACCTTCACTATCCTGGCTACCGCTGTAATCTCCGCCGCAGCCTGTTAGCAGCATTATGGCCGCACACAACATTCCCAGTTGCCACTTAAAGCTAAACAGTTGTATACACGTAACTTTCACAACCTTCTCCTGTAAAACTTGTTATTCGTGTTCTCATCACAGGATCAAATCCAACAGCGGACGAAGCCGACGGTGGTATGCAGGTTACTGCGAGCACAGGAACAGATTCAAGATTTGGACTGGCCAATTACGACACCACCATGCCATACTGAATTGGTGAAGCAGAAATTGACTCAGCTGAGAAGTTTGGTCACGACAACAGGCTGGAATTTTCGTTGATGTCCGGCCATATTATTTTGCAGCCAAGGTATTTCACGGCTGCAATTGAGGGGAAAACCATGCCTGCACCCACCGTTGCGTTTGAGCTATACGACGCGGTCTTTCAGTACCTGGAAAGATTGGGATATCCACAACAAACACTCTGTGATCACGTTAATGTCAGATCCAGGTTTGATTTCCGCAGCAACGGGCGCACCCCCCTATCACTCTATGAAAAGGCGTTGATTGCCGGGGCTGAAATTACCGGCGATTCAGCCTTCGGTATGCGCATGGGAGGATCAGGGTTTCCGGCACACATTGGTGTATTTTATTTTCTTTCCATGACGGCAAAAGATGTGTCGCAAATTATGGAGTCGGTCTGCAAGTTCTTTCCTTTGGCTTTCGACTTCATTCGTCTTGAAGTCGAAACCGATGCATCCAGTTTGCATACGGTGTTTCGTTATCAGGTGCCCCGCCCCCACCGGCACGTAATCGAGTACATCACCGCTTACTGGTACAGCATTTCCGCACAAATGAGTTTTGACGCCAAAAACGTACCACGCGTACTCTATCTGGAAAATCAGCAGTGCTGTGACGACAGCGTTGTCGATGAAATCTTTCAGTCCACGACCATCCTATTTGGCCAGCCTGAAGACCGCTTTGACCTGAGACTGGAGGGGCTGGGCTATCACTCTGATCTGACCGATCACAACCTGTTTAGCCTTTCAGAAAGCCGGGCGGTGAATCTAATGATGCGGCTGCGCTCGGAAGACCGTATTGCCCGGGAAATCTGCCATCACGTAACGCAATTGCTGACCGAAGGTGCCCCCGGTATAAACGACGTTGCCAAGCGCATGAATTGTTCCGGCCGCACCTTGCAGCGACGCCTGGCCGAACGTAACCTGAGTTATCAGATGTTGTTGGATTATGTACGCAAGGATATGGCCATTGAGATGCTGTGCAAAACCACCCTGCCCATTACCCGCATTGCTGAACGCACGGGCTTTGCTGATGACAGTACATTTCATCGTGCCTTTCGCCGCTGGACCGGACTGTCTCCAGGCAGCTATCGCCACTGATTTCACTGTGGGGAAACAACCGCTTGTTGCTTGTTAGGCGCCCAGCGCAGAAACACCTGCAGTTTACGAAACCGGTGGAAGCCAATCATGTCAGGAGTCACCAGGATGTGGCGGCGACCGCGACCGGATATAAAACTGAGGCGAATGGCGTAGCTGCCCAGGTGGGTTTCCGGCGATAGCGTCAACGGCCCCGCTTGTCGCTGATCACGATAGGCGATAAACCAACCTGCTTCCGTCATCCAGACCCGAACTACTGATGTTTTCAACAGCAGCAACCCATACTTGGCGACGTTGACAAAGCCCGCCAGGACCACCAGGGGGAGCAGCGGCCAAAACACCGCCGGCAGTATCCACACGGCAACGGCAGCAGCAAAGTGAAGCAAGACAATCAGCGCCGTGAACGGCGCTGAGGGCCGCAAATGCAGATCAGGTATCCACACGATTCAGCACCATGGATACGATACGCGCCAAATCAGCTGCTTCCGGTTTGGAACGATGGGTAAACCACTCAAACATTTCCACATCATGCTGATCCAGTAGTTTTTCAAACAACTTCTTGTCATCCTCATCCAACGCGGGGTACTTCTCCTCAAAAAATGGGAGCAACAACACCTCCACCTCCTTGATGCCTCGACGGCAGTGCCAGCGTAATCGGCGGATATGCTCTTCCTGGGTGGTATTGTGATCAGACATAGGTTTTCACTCCAATTCGATGGCGGCATTATAAAGAATTCGCCCCCATTAACCTATCGCTGACTTTTCCCCGGCGGCACCGTATGATGGCAACCAAACCCGTGCCATTCCGCAGTCGAGGAGGTAAATCAGCCATGTGGTCGGATCATCTTAACGTTATTCAACAGGCTCCATGGGGAACCTGTATCAATGAACTGGACACCGAGGCCAGCCTGGTGGAGCAAAACGCAAGCTTCATTGCTCTGCTGGAGTGCATGGCCGTCATCCGGGTATCAGGCGAGGAGGCTGCCAGTTTTCTGCAAGGACAAATCACCTGTGATGTAAGCCCATTGAACTCAGGCCAGGCGGTGCTCGGGGCTCACTGCAATGCCAAGGGCCGGGCCCAGTCGACGTTCCTGTGCCTGCGCCAGGGCGATGATTTTTTATTGTTGCTGCCACAGGATCAGGTTGCACCGACGATTCAGGTACTGTCCAAATTTGCCATGTTTTCCAAAGCCGACGTCACGGCCGACGAATCACTGTTGGTGTTCGCTCCCGCCGGCCCCGATCAAGCCACCATCCACAGCATGGTACAGGATGCCAATCAGGGAGCCACACTGTTTACCCTGCCGGCCCTAGGCTCATTAGGCGTGATTGCGCAGGCCCAGGCGCCAGCCTTCATACAATTACTGCAACAGCATTCGATTCCCCTGGTGGGGGACAACGCCTGGAATCTGTCCCAGATCAATGGGGGCTTGGTGCATATCCACGCCAACCAGGCAGAAAACTGGATACCGCAGGAGATCAACTACGACCTGGTGGAGGGCGTCAACTTCAAGAAAGGATGCTACAAAGGCCAGGAAATTGTGGCGCGGATTCATTATCGTGGACAAACGAAAGTACGCACCTTTCCCCTGGAAATCCACGGCTGTGACGCGGTGGAAATTGGCGACAAAATCGTCAGCGAAGCCGGAAATGGCACAATTCTGGCCGTGGCAAGGGTGAGCGAGCGCACACTAAAAGTACTCAGTACTCTGAAGATAGAGGCATCTGAATCACAAAATTTGAAGCTGGAACAAAATGATGCCTGCCAAATCCACGTGCTTCCGCTGCCCTATGCTATAACTTAAGTAGGTTTAATCGAAATCTATTTACAGCAAAGGATGTGGAGCTGCTGATGGCGAGTATTGAAGAAGTCACCCTGCAGGAGATCAACGAGCTTATCGACAACGACCGCCTGGTGTTACCCACCTTGCCGGAAGTGGCACTGAAAGCCCGGGAGACAGCGGAAGACCCTAACGCCTCAGCGGGCGACCTGGCCAAGGTTATCAACAACGATGCCGCCATGACCGCCCGCATCATCAAAGTGGCCAACAGCCCCATCATGCGGGGCGCCCGTGAAATTGAAGATGTGCAGATGGCCATCGCCCGGCTGGGCATCACCTGTATTTCCAACCTGGTCACCGGCCTGGCCATGGAACAGATGTTTCAGGCCACCTCGGACTTGATCGATAAAACCATGCGGGAATCCTGGCACCACAGTACCGAAGTGGCGGGCATTGCCAACGTGATTTGCAAGCATTACACCAATCTGAAACCGGACCAGGCCACACTGGCGGGGCTGGTTCATGAAATCGGGGTACTGCCCATCCTCACCTACGCGGAAGAATCCGACCGTTTGAACGACCCCATCACCCTGCAAAAAGTAATTCACTCGATCCATCCCAAGGTGGGCGTGAAGATTCTGCAATCCTGGGAGTTCCCCAAAGAGCTGATTGATGTGCCCGCCTACTACCGTAAGTTCAACCGCGACACCGGAAGTGACAAACCGGACTACGTGGATGTGGTGATGGTGGCGAATCTACAGACCTACATGAGCAAACCCGATCACCCCTACATCACTAAACTCAACTGGCACGACGTCACCGCCTTCAACCGGGTGGGGCTGGACCCTAATATTGGTGATAACGAAGACGAAGATCTGAATGCAGAGATGGAAGCCGCCATGGCCATGCTGCAGGCCAACTAGCCACGGATAAACGATTAACGACTCGAAAACTCGGGGCCTTTTTGGCCCCTTTTTTAACGCTTATTTTTCCTGCTTTTCAAACCACTTCTGAATGCTGGAAAAATCCTTTTTGCCCCAGCCATTACGGCCATGCTGCACATACAGGCTCTTGGCCAGATTGCCCATCGGGGTGGCGGATTGGCTTTTTAACCCTGCCTCCAGTGCCAAACCAAGATCCTTGTTCATCAGGTTTACCTGAAAGCCACCTTCATATCCTTTGCTTGCGGGCACGGACTCCATTACCCCCGGATAAGGGTTGTATAACTCCAGCGACCAGTTGCGACCGGAGCTTTGCAACATAATGTTCGACAGAACCTCCGGATCCAGGCCATTGTCCACGCCCAGCTGCAACGCTTCAGCCGTACCGATCATATGCACTGCCAACAGCATGTTGTTACAGATCTTGGCGATTTGCCCGGCACCGTGATCACCGGCATGGAACACGTTCTTACCCATACCCAGCAGCAATGGCCGGGCGCGTTCGAAGTCAGGCAACGCCCCTCCCACAATAAAGGTGAGAGTCCCGGCCTGCGCGCCGGCAACGCCTCCGGACACCGGTGCGTCCAGGGTGGCAATGCCCCGCTGCCGGGCGGCCGTGGCCAGATTGACTGCGTTGTCGGGGGCAATGGTGGAGCAGTCAATCACCAGAGACGTTTTACTGATTGCCTCCAGCAAACGGGCACCGTGAATATACAAATCCTCCACAATGGGGCCGGAAGGCAGCATGGACACCACAAACTCTGCACCCGCCACCGCTTCCTCGGGGGATGCCGCTGCTGCTGCCCCTGCGGCAACCACCGGCTCCATCAATTGTGGTGACAGATCATAAACCTTCACTTGATGTCCGGCCCGTACCAGGTTAATGGCCATAGGCCCCCCCATATTGCCGACACCAATAAATCCTACTGTTGCCATCTTCACTCTCCGTTGTTTACCAGGCCAGATCCTGCAATGGATTTACACCATCCGGCCACGGCGCCTGAAAATGTTCTTCCACCCACTGGGGGCTGACCTCCGCAACCGATTGGTGCTGCCATTGCGGTGCGCCGTCTTTGTCCACCAACAGTGCCCGTACTCCCTCCGGAAAATCCGGGTGCAACGCACATTGCAGCGACATCACCAGCTCCATCTGAAACACCTCCGGCAAGGACAGCTTTTTGCCCCGCCGCAACTGTTCAAACACCAGGTGAGCGGTACTGGGACATCCCGACTTCAAAGTGGCCGCCGCTTTTTGCAGCCATTTCTCATCACTGTCGATGGCCAGAATGTTGGCCGCCACGCCGGCGGCGCTATCGGCGTCCGTCACCGCCTGAATCACATCATAGTGCTGGCGGACATTGCCTGCCGGCATCAAATCCAGCACCTCGCAGGAACGCAACACCGTGCCCACCAAAACCTCATTTTCCCGCGTGCAATCCGTCCATGCCTGTTTTTGTAAGCCATCCAGTACAGACTGCTTCTTCATGCTGGGGATGAAACGATCCGCCATACCCACGAACATCGCATCCGCCGCGTTGAAATTGGCACCGGTCAAACCAAGAAACAAGCCGGTGCGCCCCGGCGCATGATTCAAAAACCAGGTACCCCCTACATCCGGATACAGGCCAATGGTGATTTCTGGCATGGCCAAACGGGAGGTTTCAGTAACCACACGGTGTGATGCCCCGGACATCAAGCCGATTCCACCCCCCATCACAATACCGTGTCCCCAACAGATGATCGGCTTGGAATAGCAGTGAATCAAATAATCGAGCCGGTACTCGTTTTCAAAGAAAGACTGTACGTAGGGCAACGCGGCCTGTGGCCCCACTTCGGCAATTCGATCCCGCAGGCAACGCACATCGCCACCGGCGCAGAACGCCTTCTCTCCTGCGCCCTGCAACCAGATGCAGACGATGCTGTCATCCTGTTCCCATTGTATGAGCTGATCCGTTAACAACATCACCATCTGCTGCGTCAGGGAGTTGAGCTTTTTCTCCACGTTCAACGTCGCGATGCCAATTTTCTTGTCATTGGCCGCCGGCAATACATCAAACACCACACTTTCTGTCACTGAATAACCTCCGTTGCACCTTCCATCAGTGCGCGCCGTGCAATGATCATGCGCATGATTTCGTTGGTACCCTCAAGAATCTGATGTACCCGCGTGTCACGCACATGGCGCTCCAGGGGATACTCTTTGATATAACCATAGCCACCATGAATCTGCAGGGCGTCGTTGCAAACCTGGAACCCGGCATCGGTGGCAAAACGTTTTGCCATGGCCGAATAAACACTGGCATCGCTATCTTTCTGATCCAGCTTCACCGCTGCCAGCCGCACCATCTGGCGGGCCGCCACCAGCTGCGTCAACATATCGGCCAGCTTGAACTGTAATCCCTGAAACTCCGCCAACGCCCGGCCGAACTGCTTGCGCTCCAACAGGTAACGTTGCGCCGTATCCAATGCGGCCTGCGCCGTGCCCAAAGAACAAGTGGCGATATTGATGCGCCCCCCGTCCAGCCCTTGCATGGCAAATTTAAAACCGTCACCTTCACTGCCCACCCGTTGCCCCCGCGGCACCTTAACGTCATCAAAGGTGATGGTACGAGTCGGCTGACAGTTCCATCCCATTTTGTCCTCCTTGCGCCCATAGCGAATCCCCTGTCTATCGGCCTCCACCAAAAAACAGGATACCCCTTTGGCCCCGGCTCCGCCCGTGCGCGCCATCACCAGCAGCAGCTCGGTGGCACCGGCACCGGAAATAAAACACTTACTGCCGTTGAGCAGGTAATATTCTCCTTGTAACCGCGCACTGGTTTTCAGCGACGCCGCATCGGAGCCGGCGTCCGGTTCGGTGAGGCAATAGGAGGCCAGGGTTGCCCCCGAGCACAAGCCCTCTCCCCAGCGCGCCACCAACTCAGCGCTGCCGAAGGTGGTCACCATCCAGGTACACATATTATGGATAGTGAGATAGGCCGCCGTAGCGGTACAACCATAGGCGAGCTGTTCAAATATCAGGTGCGCGTCCAGCCTTGACAGCCCCATGCCACCGGCGGCCTCCGGCGCATAAATGCCACAAAATCCCAACTCACCGGCTTTGCGGATCACTGCCAGAGGAAATTCACTGAGCGCATCCCAGCGTGCCGCATGGGGGGCCAGTTCTGCGGCGGCAAATTGTTTTGCCGCCTGCTGGAAGGCCTTTTGATCGTCGGTTAAATCAAAGTCCATGGGCTTTATTTCAAATGAATCGTCATGTTGGGTCCGCTGGCGGCTATATCACTCTCAAACCAACGCGCGGTAATGGTTTTGGTTTCCGTATAAAAACGCACCGCCTGCTTGCCATAGGCATGCTGGTCACCATAAAACGAGGCCTTCCATCCGGTAAAGGAGAAGAAGGGTAACGGCACGGGAATGGGCACATTGATGCCCACCTGCCCCACTTCAATTTCGTGCTGATATTTGCGTGCCGCCGCGCCGCTGGCTGTGAAAATGGAGGTGCCGTTACCACAGGGGTGCTCATTGATCAGGGCGATGGCATCTTCCAGCGAATCCACGCACAACACGCACAGTACCGGCCCAAAAATCTCTTCGCTGTAGATGCTCATCTCTGGCTTAACATCGGTAAACAGCGTGGGCCCCACCCAGTTTCCGTCGGGGTAGCCTTCTACGCTGCATGCGCTGCCATCCAACAGGCAAGTGGCACCTTCCTGCTTGCCCTGGGCGATCAACCGCAGTACCCGCTCTTTTGCCTGGGGGCTGATTAACGGGCCATAGGCTGCCTCTGGATCATCCCACACCCCGGGTCGAATACCCTCCAATGCGGTTTTGATGTCGTCGACCCAGTCGCGGGCACCACCCACCAAGACCACTACGCTGATGGCCATGCAGCGCTGACCGGCTGCACCGCAGGAGGCTCCAACGATGTTATTGACTACCTGTTCCCGGTTGGCATCGGGCATAACCACCATGTGGTTTTTTGCGCCGGCGAAAGCCTGCACCCGCTTCATGTTGGCGGTTCCGGTTTGATAGATATACTGCCCCACCGGCACAGACCCGACAAAGGAAATGGCCTTGATGTCAGGATCACTCAAGAGGGCGTCTACCTGCTCTTTGCGACCGTGTACCACCTGCAGCACATCTTTTGGAGCCCCAGCCTCAATGAACAGCTCCGCCAGCCGCATGGGGGTTAATGGATCCTGCTCAGAGGGCTTCAGGATAAAGGTGTTGCCGCACGCAACGGCCAGAGGAAACATCCACAGGGGAATCATGGCTGGAAAGTTAAACGGGGTAATTCCGGCACAGACCCCCAAGGGTTGAGTGTACGAGTAAGTATCGATGCCACCGGCCACGTTCTCAACGGTTTCCCCCATCAGCAAACTGGGAATATTGGCAGCGTGCTCCACCACCTCAATCCCGCGCCACACATCACCCTTGGCATCTTCAAAGGTTTTACCGGTTTCCTTGGCCAGAATCCCGGCCAGTTCATCATGATGGGCTTTCAGTAATGCCTGATACTTCAGCATCACCCGCGCCCGCACCGGCACTGGAGTATCCCGCCATACCTTGAACGCCGCCTTAGCCGACGCGATGGCCTGCTGCATTTCATCGGCCGTGGTACAGGGTACCTGGGCGATGACCGACTGGGTTGCAGGGTCGGTGACATCAATCCAGTGGCTGGCGGCACTGTGCTGAAACTCACCATTAATAAGTTGTTGAACCTTGATGGGGTTGGAGGGGGTCATATCGTTTCCTTGGCGCTGCATTCAATTCTCTATATGTAGCATAGCCCGGCACCGGTTACCATTGACGATATTGCGCATAATATGGATTATATTGTCATTCACTAAACCTGAGTATTAACATGCCTGTATCCTCCGGCTGGCCCCTCAAACCCGGCGCCATACGCTATTTTGTGCCCCATTTCGCCAGCGCGCAGTTGGCCCGTCATCCGTTAACGGAAGAGCTGCATATCACTGGCATGGGGTTCTACCCCAGAGCCCACAACCACACCATGACGCGCCTGGAACACGAGGATAATTTATTGATGTACTGCAGCGAGGGGAACGGTTGGCTGACGCTGAACGAGGTGGAGTACCCCGTACATGCCGGTGATCTGATGGTCTTGCCCAAAGGCCTCCCCCACCATTACCGTGCCGACCTCAACACACCCTGGTCATTGCGCTGGGTGCACTTTGCCGGAAGCAGGGCTCTGGATTATATTGCGAATTTACATCTGCCCACTAATTGTTTTGTGATTGCGGTGGGGCAGCACCCCCGCATCATCAGCGATTTCGATACCCTGTTCAGCGTGCGGGAAACCGGCTACAACATGAAGGCGCTGATCCATGCCTCCCAGGCACTGAAGCAAATGTTGACCTACCTGGCCCTACTGTCTGCCAGCCAATCCCGGCAGGCAAGGCAACCCATCGACCTGGAAAACATTCAAGCCCTAATGATGGCCAACCTGGCGGGGGAACTGGATCTGCACGCACTGGCGGAAGCCGCCCATCTTTCCAAATATCATTTTGCCAAGCGCTACAAGGCACTCACCGGGTATTCCCCCATTCAGCATTTTATTCATATGAAAATGGAGCGGGCCTGTTACCTGCTGGACACCAACAACCAACCGGTGAGCCGTGTCGCACAGGCACTGGGTTATGACGACCCCCAGTATTTTTCCCGTTTGTTCAGGAAAGTAACCGGGCTGTCACCGCGGGATTATCGCAAACTGGATAAAGGATAGGTCTATTCAGGCACCGACCAGTCAATGGGCGTCAAGCCTTTGGCTTCCAGATACTGGTTGGCTTTGGAAAAATGCCGGCAACCGAAAAAACCACGGTGGGCCGACAGCGGGCTGGGGTGAGGCGCCTTGAGCACGCAATGCTTCTTTTGATCAATAATCTGGCCCTTCTTCTGCGCGTAGCTGCCCCACAACATGAACACGATACCTTCCCGCTTTTCATTGAGCTCGCGAATCGCCGCATCGGTAAACTGTTCCCAGCCCTTACCCTGATGGGCAGCCGCCTTGGACTGTTCCACCGTGAGCACCGCATTCAACAACAAAACCCCCTGCTCTGCCCAGTGGCTAAGGCAGCCGTTGGTGGGAATGGGTAAGCCCAGGTCGGCGTGGATTTCCTTGAAAATATTCTGCAATGAAGGAGGAAAACGCACCCCTTTTTGCACCGAGAAACACAAACCATGGGCCTGGCCGGGCCCGTGATAGGGATCCTGCCCGATCATAACCACCTTGACTCGATCAAACGGTGTCAGGTTAAAGGCATTAAAGTACTCATCCCCTTTCGGATAAATCACTTTTCCGGCTTTTTTCTGCGCCACCAGAAAGTCACGCAGGCTATGCATATAATCCTGCTGAAACTGCGGCAACAGATGTTGTTTCCAACTGGGTTCAATCTTTATCTGCTCTGGTGACATGCTTTCACCCATATGGTTTCCCCCTTGATGCCCGCTTAGGGCAGAAAGGCGGACAACTGCCGCCTGATCATGCGACACGCCTTATCCTCATCAAACTGTGCAACCGGAATCATCAACGCTTCATGCTCAATGCGAAAAATGGTTCCCATCAACAGCTCTCCGGCAATCTCCGGATCTTCCACGCCGATGACTTTACACAGTTCCACCATCTCTTCCAACAGGTGATCGAAATAGGTCTGGGCAATGCTGCGCAAACGGGCATCCCGCAGGCACTCATGCTTGAAAGCTTGCTCAGCAATCATGTGATCACGCTTGTCCGTGAGCTCCAGTTTCATATAGCTCACTATCATTTGAGACAGGTTCTGCAGCAATTGATTAGTCACTTCCGGGCTGGCACCCACATCCGCTTTGTGCTGCTCAATGAATTCACCCACATGTTGGTAGATGGGTTGCACCACATCGTTCATGGCGTTTTCGGCGAACAGGGTAAATGTGTCAGCGATCAGATCAGAAATATCTTTAAAGTAATAGGTGGTTGCCGACAAAGGCACTTCCGCTTCTTTCGCCACGGCGCGGTGACGAACACCACGCACACCATCGTTTACCACGATGCGTAAAGCGGCTTCCAATATGGCCTTGCGCCGCTGCTCACTGCGGGCACGAGACGCCTTGCGGCCACGATAATTGATGGCATTTTCATCTGACATGCTTCTGACAACCGGTCAATTGAGTTGGCTGGCAATGATACTCGAAAGCAGTCGGCAATTCATGGTGGAGAGCAGGATAACGCGTTGTTTTTGTATCAATTTTTGAACAAACAGACAAAAAAAGGCCCCACCTGCGCGTAGCGCAGGATGGGGCTCCCAGCAAGAAGTTGAACAGCGTCGTTGGTCTGTTTCGCTGTTGCTGTACACGTTGCAACCAGCTTGCCAACTTTCACGGGCTTCCTATCTTGCTGTTTTTCCTAATTAATCTACCAGGCCTTAATACCTAATGTGGTTTTCTACCTGAGAGTACAGGTCAGAACCTGACCATATGCGTCAGGCCAGGCTACGAAAGGCAAATTGGCTGGGATCCCCTCCCAATCCATCAAAAATATTTTTACGGCGCATCCTGTGATTGCCTTGCTCCAACAGCTTCTGCAGGGCCGTTGGCGCCAGGTAACGACCTTTGGCCGCCAGCCGGATGGCTTCTCGAATCAGCCGCACCTTGGCACGATCTGCCGCAGTGGCATGCATGTTGATGTCCTTTGCCACCACCGGCCCGATAAGAAACTCGCTGAAGGCAATCAATACGCCCTCCGGCAAATGGAATGGCGGCTCCTTGGCCATGTCCCGCAGCAGCGCTTTGGCCAGTTTCTCGCTGTCTGGAGTGGGGTTATAAAGGTGGGTTGCCAACTGCAACGCCAACATCTCCTGCTCATCCAGGCTGGCCGGCAGCAACCCTTCCTTTACCCCCAACACATAGCCGGCGTAGCGCCAGAAATACTGCATCAGGCTTTTTTCTTCGGTACTGAGATTCACCCCCAACCGCTCGATGCCACGGGCCACCATAAAATCAAATTCCAAAACCGTGCCTGCCATATCCTCCTGATTAATGGGCTGGTCGTATTTTTCCACATCCCACTTACCGGAATGCCAAAGAAACTGACGCACAGATGAATGCGTCAAGCGCACTTCCATCAACGTGCGGTGCCCTGCTGAACCGGGGGCGATGTTATCCTTACCCACCATGTTATGCAGCAGTTGACCGGTTTCATAAATACGCCGGGTGACGTCTTTCTGCAGCCGCCCGGTAGCCACCAACACCTGGGCTGGCTTGTTGTAGGCATAGCCTTCCACCAGGCTGCTGCACAGCAACACCAGCCCCTGCAACGGGGCGTAGCGCTTAAATACCCGGCTACCCTCTTCCAGAATATCGAAATCCACCCAGCCGGGTACCTGATGGCAGTGCTGCAGAAATTCGCCGAACGCCCCCCCTTCAGTGGCGGCTCGGGTTTCCACTTGATCCAGCATATCCGAAGGGCGACCACGCTTGATCAGGGCAGTACAGGCATCCGCCCGCTCATCACAGACCTGTCGCCATTGCTCTAAATTATGATGGGAATAACGATCCCACCAAACGCGCTGCTGCGGGGATTGGGGGCCTAGCTTGATTCGTTCTAGTTCTTCTGGAGTAGGCATAACTTCACCGATTATTGCGTGACCACTGGGTTCCGGAACAGTAGCAAAAGCGCCTCCGCCTGACAAGAACTCGTGAGTTCTATTTTTTATGCCCACCTGTTAGCTCTATTAAATATGTTATTTATTATGTCTATTCGAACCTACATAACCTGTTAAACCCTATAATTTACCCAAAGTCAGGTTCGATTTGATTCGAATCCGAACCATCATTCTTGATAAAAACAATAAACAGAGCCATGACACACTGCATAAATCAGGATCCGATCCTGTTATATCTGTGGAAACGACGAACCCTCTATCTGGGTGAGCTGCCCTCCATACCCGACCTGACCCCGGCCGCCTCCACTTTACTGGTGGGCCTGGACAAACCGTTTCTGATCTGGGACTACGCCAGCGGCCAAAAAAGGGAAACCCGCACCGCCCTGGTACCGGCGGGCACTCACTTTGGCGCTGATCCGCGGAACCAGAACATGGTGAACTGTTATCTGGATCCGCTGGGTGAGGATTTGCGCGCCTTAAGCCCTATGATGCAGGGCAGCATCGGCCCCATTTTGGTGGACTGCCGGGATGAAATTGGCCAACTGGAGGATTTCCACACTATTGTCCGTGATACGCCGCCGGCAGCAGACGCCTATGGGATCTTGGATGCTCAATTCCACAGACAGGGCTCGGTGAGCATTGCAAAGTCCCGAATGGTAGAGCCGATACAACGGGTTATTGATTTAATTCAAAGCGACCCGCTGTCCAACGAACCCACCGAATGGCTGGCACACAAGGCGGGATTAACCCAACCGCAATTGAACCGCTGGTTCAAACGCATTACCGGCGTACCGGTACGACGTTACCGCCTGTGGCACCGGCTGTTTGTGACCGCGAACCTGATGAGCTTTGGCAAGTCGTTAACGGATGCAGCCCATGAAGCGGGCTTTTCGGATTCGTCCCACCTCAATCACACATTTCGCAGCATGATTGGCATGACACCCTCTTTCGTTTTTCAGCGCTCGGATCGCCTTAGGATTTTCACCTGCCCTGAACACTGAATGGGGTGGGGCGTGATATGACACACCCCACCCCAATCTAATGCTGGCAAACTTTGAATCAGAGTGAATCCAGCCAATCTGCAATGGCCGGAAACGAAACAGTGGGGGCAGTGTTGCCCACCAAAACATCCAGGTGTGATGTACCGGGAACAACCATCCATTGGTCATTGGGGTGTTGCGTTTTACCTGCAAACAGCAGATTACTCATGCGTTCAGGGTTGACGCCGCCATTGCTTTCAGAAAACACTGCAAAAGCCGGCACCGTAATACGATCCATATGATCATTGTAATAATAATAGCCGTCACCCGCCTCGCGATCCACAGCAATCAACCGATTGCGATTTTCGTAACCGTTTTGCCAATGTTCACGTAACTGGAAATCATTAAGCCCCCAATCCGCGAACTGTGCGATGTTACCGATATAGAAGCCGGACAAGCCGATACGCACCATAAAGTCTTCCACATAGCCATTAGTATTGGCGGTATTCCAGATCTCGATCGCCCCAAACAAATCCATCCAACCCGGCAATAAAACAGGGAACGCATCGGCCATATTGGAAATGGTTTTGAAAATAATATCCGTGGCACCGGCTACCACAATGGGGGGTACCAATGACAACACCACCGGCAGCACCGCATCCAGATCCATCTTCACTTCCAACGCCAACAGATCCCAACCGATGGCGTTATCCACCATGAAGTTGTAAGCAAAGTCGGGCGCACCGGCCGGATCCAACCCCAGAAAACCCGCTACCTGGTTATTGCGCTGAGCCGCCAGCGTCGTACTGCCGCGCACATGAGGCAGGTACTCCCCGGCCTTAACAACCGAGGCATCCATGGTAGTGCCCTGCAAATACTGGTAGGCGCACATGGCCCCGGTACTGAAACCACCGATTACAGGTTTCCTGCCGGTAACCGCGCGCACCTTAGCCACCGCCGCCGGGTAATCCAGCGCACACCAAACATCTAACGTGGTGTTGCCATTGCCGTTATCACTCTTGAAATCGCCTCTGCCGGTGCCACGAAAATTCCCCAGCCACACGTCATAGCCACGCAAATACAGGTAATGTGCCAGGCTGAACATTTTCAGGTTATCTTTCTGCACGATAGGATCGTCCTTCGCCCATTGTGGCGCATCGGACGGCATTTGATAGTTATAGCTGTTCAACCACAACGGCGAGCGCACATCAAACTGATCAAAATTGTTCACTATACCGGGAAACAACAGAACCGGCTGACCGGAGCGATAACGGTACCCGTTGGAGGGCCGGTAGCGGCGCATCTTAATGTCCAGACCGTCGTCGGTTTTCGCCACATAACGGCCTTCTACCCCGTCCACGCCACCGCCACATCCGGCCAGCAGCATCAACACTGCAACCAGGATTAAGCCCAAGGCTCTATCGTTTTTCATAAGCAATTGTCTCTTTTTGTTATGTTTATTTTGATCCGCCACCGAAATTTCAGGCAAACAATGCCCGCACCCTGAAAAAGACCATTTTCAGGGTATCGAAACAGACCTTGTGATGAATCAGTAAGGAATAACCTTGTGCAGGAAGCCTTACCTGATAGGACACAACCATAAGGGCAATGTCCGAATCTGACTTGTACGAATTTAACATCACTCGATCCGGTGATAGACTGAGTGCCACACCACTGCCTTGCGAATGCCTATGGACATCAACTACGTCACACTGTGCCAGATCGATGAACTGATGTGCCTGCGGGTGGATCACCCCCAGGCGAAAGCCCTGATTGCTTTGCAGGGAGCCCAGTTATTGGAATACACCCCCACAGGCGAGCAGCCGGTAATATGGCTGAGCGAGCTGGCCGAGTTTAAAAAAGGCAAATCCATACGCGGGGGCATTCCGATTTGCTGGCCCTGGTTTGGGGATGCCAGGAAAAACCCGGAATCGGTACAAAAACACTTACCGAAGGGTGCGTTGCCTGCCCACGGCTGGGTGCGGGACAAACCCTGGTTACTGGAATGGGCAGCAAGCGATGAGGAACGGGTGCACTTGCGGTTTCGTTTCCCCACCAATATATGGCCGGCTCCGTTCCCTAACGGAGTGGAACTCAGCGTGGAAATGCGAATCGGCACAACGCTGCAGATGTGTCTTACCACCAACAACCAATCGGACCAGACGGTAAACTTCAGTCAGGCATTGCACAGCTACTTTGCCATCAGTGATGTGGGGAGTGTGCAAATTGGAAACCTGGAGGGCGTCACCTATATCGATACGCTGGATGATTGGCAAGAGAATAGCAGTGATACCCCACTCGCCATTGGCGAAGAGGTGGATCGAATCTATGTGGATACGCCGAAGGTGATCACCATTGCGGACAGCCGTTGGCAGCGAACAATCCAGTTGACTTCACCGGACGCCAAGTCCGCAGTGGTATGGAATCCCTGGATTGAAAAGAGCAAACGCTTGGGACAATTTGCAGATGACGCTTATGAGAGGATGGTTTGTGTGGAATCTGGAAACACTGCCAACAAAAGCCTCCTGCTAAGAGAGCAGGCGGCAGGGCATCTTAGAATAAACGTAGGATTAAGATGCCCTGATTGATAGCAATTTAAGTCCAAATCACCAAAAGTATACCTGAAGATCTAGGGATAGATCGCATTACAGATGTTGTCATCTTCAATGACTATTATCTTATAGCCTTTCGAGGTTTTAACAAGCACGTCACACGAAGCCTCATATGTGACTAACGTTACCGTTTCAACGCGTTTTATTTTACCCTCAATCGGAAAATCTTCTGGACCCACATCCCGAATGACTACTTTTCTATTTTTACCAAAAATCGATTCAGGGTCTGCCGCTCCATGCTTATTAAAGAAAATCGCATATGGCAATATATACTCGCTACCAGTAGGCAAATCGACATGCCGCCCCTCGTCGACCCCATCTTCACCACGTGGACTGTTATCGCAAGCACTCAAATAGAGAGCCGCAGTAACGGCAACCAACATCTTCAACATAACACCCAAGTTACAGACCCTATACATGTTTCTTTCTCCTATAAATTAACACTAAAACCAACAAACCATTGTCGCGCCGGATAAAAAGCAAAAAACGAATCCGTCCAACCAAGAAACTCTTGCTCTTCATTCAGAATGTTTTTCACTCCAAAATTAACAAAACTATCGAACCCTTCAATCTTGTAACGTGCATCAACATTCGTTATCCACGTTGATTCTTCCAACTGATCAGAATCACTCGGTACTTCCAGCTTTTGCTTATAATATACCTGTTCAAGAAAAACAGAGACAGCCTTACGATCAAACAGCCCTATCTTTATGGGGATTTGATACCTGGAAATCCTATCATACCCAAGATTAAAGTCATCTCCATCCCTGAACTTAGATTCAACCCAAAGGCCAGACACGGACACGGATATGCTGTCTTTAATGCGGGTTGAGACATACACATTAATATTATTCTCGATAGTCTCAATATCCACGTACTCATCCAGTCTTTCAGCAGGACTTTCCATATGACGCTGCATCACCGACATTCCATATTTGTAAATTCCACCACGTTGATCATATCTCAGTACGTAATTCGTAGATACTGTACCACTCGCATCTGAATCGTATAGTTGACTCACCCCTGAAAAAGTTACCGGCTCGACGGTCTGCACATACGAGGAATATGATGAAACTGACTTGAAAGCAACCACACGCAGATTACTTGAATTATCGAAATGGTAGGTAACGCCAAGTTTGGGCAACCAGTAATTACGGTTATCTGGCACCTTAAATCTATTCTCAGCTTCTGTATAAGATGAAAAGAACAGTGATGAGAATCGCTCGCTTTGGAATGCACGAACATCGCCCTCAACTACTTCATCGAAATAAGCCAGCGAGAAATCGATATCCACAGATTCCATTAAATCGAAGTGATAGTAGCCATATACAGATTGGGTTTCGATACTTCCTACTTTAGAATCCTCATTAATCACTTCGAAAGATGCACCAGCGCCTAGATCCTCGAACAGCCGTTCATTGAACCGCTCGACAAAGTCGTCAGATGAAAAAAGTGCTCCAAAAGTTAACCTTCCTTTATGAATTCTCGTTACCCCCTGAAATTCATACACCCTAACGTCGTCTTTCAATATATAGGGATCAGGATCCAGATAAAAATCCAGTTCTTCCGATTCGTTTGATACTTCTTGCACTGATATCAACCAAGAGAAAGCATTCTCAGATTTAGATGTAATCGCCAGCCGGTCTACATCTCGGTTCAATTCTCTGGATCTGCTGCTCTCTGGCCTATCTGCGAGCTCGGGCGCCAAGTACCCTGAATACCAATTCAAACGTCTGTGCTCGAATTGCACTTTTACATTTGGAGATATTTCCCACTGAATTAACCCCGCGTAAATATCCTGCTCCTGATCCGCATTCTCACGCCAGCCATCCGACTCAAAATGATATTGACCCAGGCTCACTGCAATTGGCCCCGCCAGGAAGGAGCCCACCAGATCATCGGCCCAGGTGCCGTCGCTGCCACCAAAGCCATTCACAGCCCCGTACACCCCATCCTGCGTAAACAAAGAATGATACTCGTTATAGCCAGGCTGCTGGGGGCCGGCGCCTTCCACGAAACCAATGCCGGTTTCCGCGAGTTGCGGTTGCAGCGGATAGGCACTCAACGGCTGCCATAATTGGGATTGCAACAGCTCAGAAGCGCGCGCTGCATCATAGCGGCTATTACCCCGATATTTGTCCGCCAACAATCGATGTCCTTCTGAATTGGTAGGGTCTTCCCGTAACGCATTCCAACCTTCCAGCAATACGCCTTGATCATAACCCACCTCATCGTAGGCGCGCGCCAGGGCCGCGCTTCGGCTGGCGGCATCGCTTTGCAACAATGTTTCGGACCGATACAGCGCGCGCTCGTCATTCAGGTGGCGCGAGGTCTCCAGCTCATCAATGGCGCCGATGGGATCGTTTGCGTACAGCTTGCGCACGCCTTCATAAAAGTACGCGGTTGGATCCTGGGGATCCAGCTGCTTGGCCAATTCCCATTGGGTGGCGGCATCGCCGTCGCGCTTTTCTTCAAAATAAGCCCGCCCCAGATAACTGCGCAACACGCTGCGGGCCGGATCCAGGCTTACCGCAAACTCCAGCTGGCGTCGGCCTGCCTCCAGTTCACCCTGGCGCAACAAAACCAGGCCCAATCCCAATCGAGCCTGGGGATCTTCCGATGATTTGGCCACCGCCTGGCGGAAACGAGCTTCGGCTGCAGAATAACGATGGTTAAAAAGATCAACATAGCCGGATTGAACCAATGTTGCTGCGGATGCAGGATCTAGCCGGCGTGCATTCGCCACTGAGTCGGATGCAGCGCTGATATTACCCATGGCGACCTGGGTCTCACTCAATCGAATCCAGGCAGCCACTGCCTGCGGGTGCCTTTGTGTGGCATCACGGGCGACCTCATGGGCGGCAGGCAGATCCAGGCTGGCCTGCCGGGCATAGGACAGGGCCAATAATGCCGGTAACGCTTGCGGGTCGGCCCGCACTGCGGATTGAGCCTGCTGCAATGCCTGTGCCGGATCATTGGTAACGGTGCTCATCATGCTCTGTAAAGCCAACGCCTCTGCCGAATCTACACCACGCAAGGTATCCCGTGCGTTACTGAAATTACCCACTGACAAATAGCTGGCTGCCAGCGCAATATTCACGCGGGGGCCAGGGTTTATCAGGTTTTTCAAGGTTTCGATGGCAAGATCAGGCCGGTTTTGATCAAGGTGACCGGCGGCCGCAGCCAGCGCTTCGCTATTGGCCCCTTGCTGAAGCCGGTCCATAAACATGGCCGGGGGAAAGTACACCGCCCAATCCACGGTCTCCGTGGTGGCGATGTCAATGATGTCGATATCCGCTTTTCCGCTCAGTATTGCCTTTTTACCGGCGCTAAGTGTTGCTTGCTGGTGATTCTCTGGTTGATTGACTTGGGTTCCGGCAACGGTAACCTGCCCCTCAATAACGCTGACCTGGCTGGCGGAGTCTGTGGCGGTCACCAGAAATTCGGTGCCATCCACCACCGCGTTGGCGTACGGTGTTTTCACGCCAAAGCGTTGGGTAATTCGGCTGATAAAATGAGTAACACCCTGCTGCAGTTCCACCCAGAAGCTACCGGCTTGCTGTGTAGATGGAAAGGACAACACCGTATTCTGATCCAGGCGCACAAAGCTGTTGTTGCTGAGGTAAATGGCCGCCCGGCTGTCCGCACCCACTTCCAACTGTTGCCCCGGGCAGATCAACGCATCCGGTTGCACTGTGGCGCCGGAGGAATGCAGAGCCTGGCTGTCCTTCACCACCACATAACCGTTGACCGACACCACCATTGCTGCCCATTCATCACAGGCTGTGGCGACAGAATGAATTGTCAATGTACACAACATGACAAAAGCTGTTGATGTTCGCACGCACGTCTCCCCGACTACGGCGTCAGGCTGGATCAGCCACGCCGTTGATTACCAGCAATTTCAAAACAATTCGACGGCGACCAAGCCTGATTGTTTAAACAGTCACGAACGGTATTCTGAGAGTTACCTCAACAGACAGGCACAACACACTCTTAAAACCCATGGCCATTTTGCTCACTTTCACTGGTCAAATCTAGACAGATGTGAAAATTACCACCGCAATGTTTTGAAAATTGGCGATTATCACTTTGACGAAAACGGAATTATGCCCTTCGCCAATAACTCAAGGTCGTGGTCTTCAATGAGTGCGTTTATTTTTTGAACAGCAAACCCCGTTGGCCCGTCATCCGCATAATAACGTTTTACCGTGGAAAACAGCTTCAGTGCGCCCTCGATCTGACCGGCCTCCAGTTTCATGATCGCCAGCCGATATTGTTTCAGCAGCACCGGATCGCGCACATTTTTAACGGTGAACACGCCCAACGGCTGCTGTTTGCCGACAAACTTGAAACGCCCCAGATAACGCAGCGAATCATCCGACGAGAGGGCACAGGATTCACTGATCAACACCTCAGTACCCAGTTGTTTATTGGCCCCCTCCAGCCGTGAAGTGGTATTGATGATGTCACCCATGGCCCGGAACTCATGATGATCCATTGCCCCGAAGTGTCCAAGTACAATTTCACCGGAGTGAATACCGATGCGGGTGGGCAACTCTCTGCCCGGGTGCTCTGCATTGAAGCGGGCAATATTCTGATTGATCTGCGCCACCACCGGTTGCAGGGATTGCCAGGCGTTTTCTCGATCCAGATGCAGCCACAGCGCAATAACACCGTCTCCGGCCACATCAGAAATAATGCCACCAGACTGCCGGATCGGAGGAATAATCGCGTGATAATATGACTGCATCAGGTCACCCAGATCCGCAGGGCTCAGTGTTTCCGAAAGCCGGGAATAGCCTTGGGCATCCGTCACCATGCACACACTGTTATGGTAATCGCGCACCGCGGGCAATCCCTGCTGTACCACTAAACGTTCCAATTCATCCCGCGGCAAATACTTGCCGAATGCCCATTGCAGACGTCGTTTCTGGTTGAACAATTCCCGATTACGCAGCCACATCCCCATGGCACCGGCCACCGGCAGCATCACCACAACCGTATGAAACCAGGGCAGCCACAGGAACCACCGGGTAAAGGCTGCATAGATCAAACCGGTGATCAGCAAGACCAGGCCGGCCACGGATATTGCCGCCACCATGGGCCCGCTATAACGGGCTACTGAAAAGCTCACTATGCCCACCAGCAACAACAGCACCCCGTTTTGCCAAGGCAGCCATTCCCGCAACCAATGACCCTCGGCCAGATTGGCATAGGCCGTCGCTGCCAGCTCCACACCACTCACATCCAGCCCTCTGTCATTGCTGAACGACGTATAGAAGCCATCTCTCTGATCCGGCTGATCCGCTGCAGAATAGCCCACAAACACGACACGATTCTCCACGGCAGCCTGGGCCCGGGGTGTCCGGTTGACGACATCAGCAAACTCCAGGGTGGTAATGGTGCGGGGCGGGCCATATAGATTCAGCAGCGGATCGGGTCTTGCATCAGACAGATCCGGAAGGCCCTGCTGTGATGGATTGTCTGCACTGACAATTCGCCAGGCCCGGGTGGGTAAGGTGGGAACATTGATGAACGATGGGTGCCGCAGAAAAAACCGACTGACCCGGGCCGGTACTTTTGGCAGAATCAATGGGGCGACATCCAATGCCGACTCTGCAAACGGGGCATAAGGCTGCAGAAAACTTTCCATCTCTGCCCCCTCCAGCATTTCTTTCTGGGATCGACTGAAGAGCAGGACATTGCCCGCCTGCTTGATGGCTTGTGCGAAAGCCTGATCCCCTTGCTGATCGCGTTCAGTCTCAAAAAACACATCAAATACAATCAATCTTGCATTCAGATCGGACAGGGCGTTCACCAACTCAGCATGGGATTGCCTTGACCATTGGTATAGTTTTTCCGACAACCCCAAGGTTCTGGCACTGTTACGGGTGATGGCAATCACCGCAACATTCTGTGGCGACACCACCGGGCCACGCATTTTGAACAGTACATCCAGGCCTAAACGCTGCTCAAGGGCCAAGCCGGCGGGCGTGATGGCCCACACAGAAACCAACAATACAACACCGTAAGGAATTGCCTTCAGTAACAGGCTGCGAACTGATTGCAAGTAGATTGCTTCCGTAACGATTCAGAATACTCACTACTATATTCAACCCTATACAATTTGACTACTGATTCAGCTGTTCATACTGCTCCAACATAAACCATCCATCATCACAAACGTTATAATCCTGATTGTTCTGATACAACAGATGGCCGTCAATCAGCGTGCATTGGGATACCACCGCCCCCCCATCACAATCGTGATAGGATTCGCACCAACTGAACCCATATTCACATTCAGGCCCACTACCAGGCCGATCGCAGAGGTCCTCATATACAGCAGGCCCCCGGCAGCCCATGGCAGACTGCCAACGATTCAGGCTCTGCCTGGCCGGTACCGACCACCCCCAACTGAAAATGTAGGGTACGATTACATCCACCGTCCCTCTTGCTTCCAGAATGGGTACCGCGCGCTTCTGCTTTCCCGCAGCGTCAACCGCCCGGCATTGCTCGATGGTGGCAAATGGAAAACTCTGCGAGGTAACCACTGCCCCTGCAAATACGTCAGAATGTTCGCAGGCGAGCCGACCGGCCATGGCACCGCCATTGGATAGCCCCACTGCATAAATTCTTTCTGGATCAACATATACGTTACGTTTGTGTGTCTGTGGACGGGTCAGACACGAGGCTAACTGCAGTGCAAATTCGGTGTCGTTATCGGAGCCACCGAAACAACAATAGTCGCCCGCTCCCCAGGCCGGAACCAGGCTCATTCCCTGCGGATAGGCCACGATCATCCCTTCACGATTTGCGGTGCGGCGCCAACAGGAACCCAGCGATTCAGCTAAACTGTTCGCACCAAAACCATGAAAATTCAATAACAGGGGAGAATCCAGATGAGACTTGAGCGGAACGTACAGCCCGTAACTGCGTAGTTTTCCATTAACGATCATATAGTTGGTCTGTGTTGTTCCAGGAGAAACAAACAGCGGACCACACCAGTCAAAAGCCATAACACTGTGTGAACAGATCAAGGCACCGAACAGGCATGCCTTTATCACAATACTCATGCACTACACCATCTACAACAGTGAAATCCATACTGCTTCCTGCACACGCATCACTGCAGAAATATGGTGTGTTTAATTGAGTATAGTAAGAAAGATAAGCGTGACAGGTTTTTTAAGTGTATTTAATAGAGTATGAAAACATAAGCCTATAACCAGGGCTTATGGTGTAGCGGAAGCCGGCAAAGGAAACGAAAGTGTAAAACAAGAGCCCTGCCCTAAAGTGCTCTCAACGTTCACCTTTCCATCCAACAGTTCCATAATTCGACTGACAATCGCCAAGCCCAACCCGGTACCACCATCCCGATCGGAAAGAGGGTTACTGATCTGTTCGAACTCTGAGAATATCTTTTCCAAATCATCGGAAGCGATACCGACACCTTCATCCTCGACTTTGATCGTCAACATTGGCTCAGCATAATGGGCAGCCACCTTAATTGACTTGTTGGACGGTGTGTATTTGACAGCGTTGGAAACAATATTCATCAGCACCTGACCAATCTTACCAGCATCCCCACGCAGGCACTCTGGCAGGGATGGGGATAATTCCAGCGTCAAGCTGATATCATGTTTCTTGGCCCTTTCGTCATTCAGCAAAACCACTTCGTTGATCAGGTCACGCACGTTAAACAGTGTGTCCACACGCTGCATTTTCCCGGCATCCAATTTGGAAAGATCAAGCACGTCGCCGATTAGATGGCTCAGATGCCCGGATGCTTTCTCTATGGCATGCACCCCCTCCCGAACATAATCCGGAACCTGTTCTTGTTCCAGGCGTCGACTGAGGCGACCACTGAAACCCACGATGGCATTCAAAGGTGTTCTGAGTTCATGATTCAAATTGGCAAGAAAACGCCTGTTGTGTTGGGCCATTTCAAGCACTTGCTTGCGGCTTTCTGAAAGCTCGTTGGCAAGCAACACGGAATCCCGGTAGCGAATACGCAACTCCATCAAATTGATCACGTGGGTTGCCAACAATTGCAACAATTGCAGCTGCGAGGGTTCCAATGAACGGGGTTTGGTATCGATGGCGCACAACGTACCCATGCCATACCCTTCAGGGGTACGCAACGGCACTCCGGCATAAAAACGAATGCCTGGTTCGCCCGTTACCAAGGGATTATCTGAAAAACGCTCATCATCCAGCGTATTCTCAACCACGAGAGGCCCTTTGCACAGTATGGCGTGGGCACAAAATGCCAAATCACGGCTGGTTTCCTGCGCATCCAGCCCCACCCGCGCTTTAAACCATTGGCGCTCAGCGTCTACCAGACTCACCAGAGCAATGGGCACATTGCATATTGCAGACACCATATGCACGATGTCGTTAAACACAGCTTCGGCTCCGGTATCCAGAACATCATAATCCCGCAATGCCTGCAGCCTTCGCTCTTCGTCTTCTGGCTTGGGGGCTACGATCACAATGGCATCCTTTCGTTGACTGGTTCTGATTCAGTATAGTCTATCACGACTACAACCTGCCTCAGCGCCTGGTTGGCTTACTTGCCGGCTTTGCATAATGGAAACGCCCCACCCGCGGAGGTGCCGAGTGATAGCAATCGAGACCGGACACACAAGCGGTGCCGAGGGTAACAAGATCGATGAATCCGTCTTCGCCCAGGGCACGGCCATCCAGCTCAACCCACTGTACCTCACCGATCACAAAATCGGTGTCGTTGATGTCCAGGTGCTTGATTTCCCGCAGCCTCAAACCTACCGATAACGTGCTTTCGGCCACTTTGGGTGCAGCAAACCCGACTACCCAGGCAGGCGTTAATCCGGTGTGCTCAAACTCCGATTCTTCACGCGGATAACGGGCCGAGGTCTGATGGGCCTGTGGCACAATGGCATCAACCACATGATTGATGGTGTACACACCGGTCTGCGCAAGATTCTCAATGGTGTGGCGAGCCACTGATCGTGGCCGGGTCACCAGCCCCATCAGCGCAGGATCAGCACCCAGGTGTACCACAGAGCTGACGATGGCAAGATTGGTGGCACCTTGGCTGTCCACCGTGCCCACCAGATTCGCACTTTTGTAGCCGGATAAACCGTTGATGAAATTAACCCGAAACCGGTGTTCCATGTTACGGATATCGTCTGCTGAGATATGAAGTGGATTCATAGCACCTCCTTGAACCCGGTTTATACTGCTTTGCAATGGTATCGAACCCGCTTGATATCCGCTTGTCGTCTAGATTCCGCCCACAAAAAAGCCCGGGATACCTGCCCGGGCTTCATCTGATCTGTGCCGAGGATCAGTGCGCTGAATCAGTGAACATGCCCATGGGACAGCTCTTCTTCAGAAGCATCACGTACTGTTTCAATGCTGACGGAAAAGTGCAACCGTACACCGGCCAGCTCGTGGTTACCGTCGATGGTGACTTCCTCACCCTCGATCTCAACAACACGAATGGGTACCGGCCCCTGCTCAGTCTGAGCCTGGAACTGCATCCCGATCTGCAGATCTTCCACTCCCTGGAATGCTTCGCGGGGCACTGTTTGCACCAACTGCTCGTGACGAACACCATAGCCATTTTCAGGCTCCACCACGACATCCATGGCATCCCCCATTTTCTTGCCTTCCAGTTCGGATTCCAAACCGGGGATGATGTTGCCATAGCCCTGCAGGAACATCAGTGGTTCACGCCCCTCAGAGGTATCAATGATTTCGCCTTCTTCATTGCGCAGCGTGTAATGCATTCCAACTACCCGGCCTTTCTGGATCTCCATACTCATTCCTCTCTTGTCATTCAAATGATTGTGCGACGCCTGAACCAACTCGGGAAGTCAAATCAAACCTCGTAAAATCCGCCATATGCGAAATTTCCCTCAGTTTACCAGTGTTGCGGGCATGAAACAAAAACGCCTCAGGAACGCCAGCGCACAATGGTTTGGTAGGATTGCCGATAATGGTAGTTAAGTTGTTGTTGTGAATAGCGTTGCTCCTTCTGCACCGGGCAACGCATTCTGGCGAGGCAATTGGACTGACAGGGCGACTCGCGCAGCAGACGATAATCGATACAGGCTTCAAGCTGCTTGTGCGTTTCAGGAAAATCCGCCGACAGCGCATTGGCAGGGCACGCCGCGATACAGGGTTTTTCCCGGCAGCTGCCGCAGGGCGATTCCATCTGCGGGCACTCGGTGACAGGCGGCTCACCCTCAACCCAGAATAACGCCCGATACGCATACCAGAGCCCGAACACAGGATTAATACCCAGTTTTAGGGGCGAATCGTAATGCCAGCCCGCCAATTTGCCCAACTGCTGCAGCCCAACCGGCGCATCGGAGGGGTACAGCACCTTATATTGACGGCCAGGGTACTCAGACTGCAGATACTGTTCGGTGATTTCCACTGCCTGCTGGTCCAGTGGCTGAGCCTGATCCCAGGCACGTTCAGGTAGCTGATCCCAAAATCGGCTACCGCCGTTTCCCAGCAATAACAACCATCCTGCCTTTCCCATTTCGCCCACAATTTCGACAACCTGGCGGCTGATTTCCGCCGGCAGCGCTGCCACCGAAAAGGCCGCCTGCAGGTTCAAACCACGGTCGGTCAACAGGGGGCTATTCAACTGATCAAAGGGGTTTTCACGTTGCTTCATTATTATTACAAACCAATGAATTTTATGAGTTTTTTTCACCTGAAGCAGGCACAGAAAACATGCACCAGCAGGGTGCCTGAATGCTCCAAAATAGAATCGTTGACATTCCTCCTAATCCGTATATGCTCAACATTAGCTAGGAAAGTACGGCTAGATATTTATGTTCAATCGTTACGAAGTCCCATCAGTAGAACCTCGTCCTTTTAATCATAAGTAACACCATCTCTTCTCAGCTAAACGCCCTGATTAGGCAATCTACACAAATGTTTAAATAGGATAAGACTATGTCAACTACTACTGGTACCGTTAAGTGGTTCAACGAAAGCAAAGGTTTTGGTTTCATCGAACAGGATAACGGCCCCGATGTATTCGCCCACTTCAGCGCCATCCAAGGTTCCGGTTTCCGTACCTTGACTGAAGGTCAGCGTGTACAGTTCACAGTTACTCAGGGCCAGAAAGGTCCTCAGGCTGAGAACATCGTCGCGATCTAATCTAGTCGTATCAGATCAGATCTCGAAAAAGCAGGCCCCTGGGCCTGCTTTTTTTGTCCGCAGATTATAGCCTCAACTGCTCATAGGCCTGCCGTATGGCCATGAAACGCTCGGGATCCCCCCCTTTATCCGGATGGTGCTCACTGGCCAGACGCTGATAGCGCTGCTTCACCTGCTCAGCAGACGCACCCGGCGCCAGATCCAGTGTCTGCAGGGCTTCATCACGCCCCTGGGCCGGCTGCCATTGCCAAAACCCGTTCAGCAACGTCACCACATCGTCACAGCTGGTCTCGGCGTAATGCTGCCAGTTCAGGTAGTAGTCGCGCATTGGATCTGCTGTTTCCGGTAACACAGTAGCGCAATCCGTTGCCGGACGGTTCAGCTGAATGTTCAGCGTTGCGATGGCCAGAACCAGGCCTTCATCTTCCCACAGGGATTGTTGCAACTGGTACAACCCGTTCATCATCAGAAAGTTTTTCTTAAACAGAGCGAGCTCGGGATTCGGATCCAGATTTTGTAAGCCGGGGTGGCAACCGAGCGCCGACAGTAGATGATGAATACCGAAGTTTTCACCACTGCCACGCTGCACATTCCGCCGCAGCACGGAAAGAATGGCAGGTATCAACGGGTTCCGCGTTACTTTACTTACAAGATCAGCCTCATTCATAAAGTAAGCGTAGCAGAACCCGATGCAGAAGCTTAGGCTTGTGGCCTCATATGGGGGAACAGAATGACATCGCGAATGGAAGGCGAATCGGTAAACAGCATCACCAGCCGGTCAATACCAATACCTTCACCGGCGGTAGGTGGCATACCGTATTCCAGCGCCGCGATGTAATCCGCATCAAAGTGCATGGCTTCATCATCACCGGCATCCTTTTCTTCCACCTGCTTTCTGAAACGTTCCGCCTGATCTTCAGGGTCATTGAGCTCCGAGAAGCCGTTGGCGATCTCACGCCCGCCCACAAAAAACTCAAACCGGTCTGTCACAAAGGGATTATCGTCACAGCGGCGCGCCAGCGGCGACACCTCCGTAGGGTACTCGGTGATGAAAGTGGGATTCTTCAGTCGGTGTTCGACCGTTTTCTCAAAGATTTCGATTTGCAGCTTGCCCAGACCATAGCCGGGCTTAACCGGGATACCCAGCTTCTCACACACCGCAGTAGCCGCTTCCAGGCCAGTCAAATCCTCCGCACTCAACTGCGGATTAAAATGCAGGATGGAGTCAAACACCGTCATCCGGGTGAAGGGCGAACCAAAGTCATAGGTCTCACCCTGGTATTCCACATTCGTTTTGCCCAATACATCCTGTGCGATGGTACGCAACATATCTTCCGTCAGGTCCATCAAATCCTTGTAATCGGCGTAGGCCTGATAGAACTCCACCATAGTGAATTCCGGATTATGGCGGGTCGAGAGACCTTCATTGCGGAAGTTGCGATTGATTTCAAACACCCGTTCAAAACCGCCCACCACCAGGCGCTTTAAATACAGCTCCGGTGCTATGCGCAGGAAAAGCTCCATATCCAACGAATTGTGGTAGGTGCTGAACGGCCGCGCCGTTGCGCCACCGGGAATCACCTGCATCATGGGGGTTTCCACTTCCAGGTAACCACGGGTCCGCAGGTAGTCACGAATGCCTTCCACCACGGCAGACCGGATTCGGAATGTGTCCCGCACCTCTTCATTGACGATCAGGTCCACGTAGCGCTGACGATAACGCAGCTCCTGGTCCGCCAGCCCTTTGTGCTTGTCGGGCAGGGGGCGCAACGATTTCACCAGATGCTCACATTGCTCGATGTGCACATAGAGGTCGCCCTTTCCGGATTTTTGCAAAGGGCCGGACACACCGACGATGTCACCCAAATCCCATGTTTTGATGTCTTCCAACACCTCCGGCGACAAACCTTTGCGATCAACGTAGAGCTGAATGCGGCCGGTCATGTCCTGAATCACGATAAAGGCGCCACGATTTCGCATCACCCGGCCTGCCACTTTGACAGGAATGGCCAGCGCTTCCAGCTCGGGCTTGCTCTTCTCACCGTACTGTTCCTGCAGTTCAGAACAGTAGTGCTCACGACGAAAACCATTTGGGAACGCGTTGCCTTTTTCCCGCTTGCTGGCCAGTTTGGCCCGCCGCTCGGCAATCAGTTTGTTTTCGTCCTGCTCAATCGGCTGTTGCTGCTTATCTGTCATGGTGATGCCTTTTTTCGCTTCACTTACTATTTATAATCCAGCCTTCAGGCTGGCCTCAATAAACTGATCCAGGTCTCCATCCAACACCGCGTTGGGGTTAGAGCTTTCGACACCGGTACGCAGATCCTTAATCCTGGACTGATCCAGTACATAAGAACGAATCTGGCTACCCCAGCCAATATCCGACTTGGCGTCTTCCATGGCCTGTTTCTCGGCATTCTGTTTCTGGATCTCCATTTCATACAGTTTGGCGCGCAACTGCTTCATGGCCTGATCCTTGTTTTTGTGCTGGGATCGGTCGTTCTGACACTGGGTGACAATGCCTGAGGGCAGGTGGGTAATCCGCACGGCTGATTCGGTTCGGTTAACGTGCTGACCACCGGCACCACTGGCCCGGTAGACGTCAATACGCAGGTCTGCAGGATTGATATCAATCTCAATATTGTCATCGATCTCGGGCGAGACAAACACCGATGCAAAGGACGTATGCCGGCGGTTGCCGGAATCGAAAGGCGATTTACGCACCAGCCGATGCACGCCGGTTTCGGTTTTCAGCCAGCCGTAGGCGTATTCACCCTGAAAATGGATGGTGGCACTCTTGATACCCGCCACGTCACCATCGGAAGCTTCGATCAACTCGGTTTTGAAACCCGCCCGTTCGCCCCAGCGCAGGTACATCCGCAACAGGATATTGGCCCAATCCTGAGCTTCGGTGCCGCCGGACCCGGCCTGAATATCCAGGTAGCAGTTGCTGGCATCCATGGGCCCGGAGAACATGCGCAGAAACTCCAGCCTGGCCACATCGGCCTCAAGCTTGTCCAGCTCGGCATCCACCTCCGCCACGGCGGATTCATCACTTTCTTCCACTGCCATGTCCAGCAGTTCAGCCAGATCACTAACCCCGGTTTTAAGGTTTTTCAAGGTGGAGACGGTATGATCGAGGGCAACCCGCTCACGTCCGAGCTCTTGTGCCCGCTCCGGGTCGTTCCAGATAGTGGGATCTTCTAGCTCACGGTTGACTTCGTCAAGACGCTCACATTTGAGATCGAAGTCAAAGATACCCCCTCAACGCGTCACCGCGCGCTTGAAGGTCTTTGATTTTATTGAGAATTGGATTAATTTCCATGATGGTCGGTTATCCGAAAAATACGCTATTCAAGACGAAAGGCGCGTATTTTACCGGTCAATGCAATCAGTATCCAGCCATAGTTATGCGCTGCTGCCCCCCACCAGCAAATAGGTCCGCATCATGGACTCCAACGCATCGTATTCCAGCGGTTTGCCCAGCACATCGTCCATGCCCATGGCACGGGCTTTCTGTTTGAACTCCTTCAGTACGTGGGCCGTAAGGGCAATGACCGGCTTGTGTTCACGCAGCTTGGATTCCTGCTGTCGTAACGCCCGCGTGGCATCGAACCCATTCATCACCGGCATTTCACAGTCCATCAACACCAGGTGATAAGCCTGGTAATCCCGCGTCAGACGATCCAGGGCTTGTCGCCCATCAGAGACCAGGTCGTAAGCCAGCCCCAGTTTATCCAGCATCCGGGATATCACAATCTGATTCACATGGTTGTCTTCTGCCACCAGAACACGTTTGCCTGCGTATCCGGAATGCAATACGGCCGCAGGCTCCCCTTCAAGCGGCTGGTCGGATAACAGGCTGCCCCGTAAGGTATCGGCAACCATCGACGCCAGTTTCTGCACCACCAGCGGCCGCGGGCACCAATGAGTCAGCCCCAATTGCCGTAACTCATCCGCCACCGGCGCCCAACCAAAAGGGGCCAACAGCAATAGCGGCAAGTCGGCAAAAGCTGCTGTGAACGGGTGGATTTTCGCGGCAAACACCGTCACCTCTTGTTCCGGCTCCAAACACAGCGCCACCAGATCCTGGGCCGAATGCAAAGCGGCATCGGTGACCTTCTCGGTTGCCTCCCCAGGGTAGTCAACGCAGCGCGCAACAGCACCACAGCCCAACAATGCCCGGGTGGCCTCCTCCAAATAGCGCGACGCCGGGCCAACCAGCAGTATTTTCTTTCCTTCCAGCATTGCAGTATCGGTAGCCGGCACCGCCGCGCGGGGCTGCACCGGCAGGCAACACAGATTCAGATGAAACTGGCTCCCGGCCTGTTGTTCACTTTGCACCTGGATTTCCCCATCCATTAAGCCTGCCAGATGCTGACTGATGGCGAGGCCGAGGCCGGCCCCACCAAAGTCACGGGTGAAAGATGTGTCCGCCTGCTCGAAGGGCCTGAACAGGGTTTTCAGCTTTTCTTTGGGGACACCCATTCCGGTATCCTCAATGGTAAACCGCAGGCGGATCTTTTGTCGCCCGCGTTGCGCATTCGGATCAGCAGTATCGATCGCTCGGACCCGCAGCAATACGGAGCCCTGCTCCGTGTATTTGAACGCGTTGTCCAGCAAATTCCAAAGGATCTGTTTCAAGCGGGTGGGATCACACTGAATAGCGGCGGGCAACCCTGGCTCCAGCACGATAAAGTATTCCAGCTTTTTACGTCTGGCAATGGCCTGGAACTGGGATCCCACCTCTTCACACAACGGCAGCAGATCACTGTCAATCCATTCCAGATCCATCTTACCGGCAGAAATTTTGGAGTAATCGAGTATGTCATTGATGGTGTTCAGTAACGACCTGCCGGATTTCTTGATCACATCCAGATATTGAATTTGCTGTGGATTCAGATCTGAATCCTGCAGCAAATCCGCCATTCCCAGCACACCATTCATGGGTGTTCGAATCTCATGGCTCATGGTGGCCAGAAACTCACTCTTGGCCCGGCTGTCGGCCCGTTGCTCATGCAGTTTCCGATTGGCGTTCAGCTCTTCAACTTTGGCTTCATATTGCGCCCGCAGAAAGCGCTCATGTTCGTCGTGCGCCCGCTGTTCATTACGTAATGCCTGATTGCGGGCAGCAAACTTCTGACGCCTTTCCTGATTAATGCGATCCGCCAACGCAAAGGAAAACAACACCACCAAAAACATGAACCCGACAGGAAGAATGTTCGCGGTTAACCAGTTCAATGACATGATCCCGGACTTATTGGCAATAAAAATAAGGCCAGAGATCAAAATGGTAATGTTCGCCAGGATGAGATAACGCGCCTGAATCTGGCCTTTGCGTAATGTTGCCCTGCCTGCCAATACACCACTCACCGCACTTAAGATGCACACCACACCCGCGAATATAACAGCGTATTCATAGGCTACAACAAACACACTACCGCCCACCATGATAAACAGCCACGCCACCGCTCGCACCATGCGGTAATGAGGCGGGCTCTTGGATTTCAGATACAACAGGGATAACGTGAAGGCGGCAGCACACACACCATAGATCGCGACACTGAGGATCAGGATTCGGTTATTGATCCAGGGCAGATCCGGCCACAGATACTGAAACCCGATGCCTTGCAGGGCTGCCATAAACAGCCCCACCGCGGCCACCGCGCCGGCGTAATAGAGATAGGAGCGATGCCGCACGCTCACATAAATGAACAGGTTGTAGAGCACCATCACCAACAGCACGCCGAAGTACAGCCCCTGCCCGATCAGGTTGCGTTGCCCGATCTGGTAAAAGGCTTCACGGGTCCAGAACCGCAGTGGCACAATCAGTGTGTTTTCAGATTGAATTCGCAGGTAAATGATCGTCTGGCTTTGCGCCTGCAGGGGAACCGGCGTTACAAAATGCCGGTTGGAGATGGGTCGCTCCGAAAACGGCAGGGTATCCCCCAACACATATTGGGACAGCACTATTTCAGACCCGGGTGCCGTGCCCGTCACATGGAAAACACTGATCGAATCAAGAGAGGGATAAGCAATCTCCAGCATCCCGTCAACCGGCTCTTGGGTGCTGTTGATCAACCTGAAACGCAGCCAGTGCGCAGCCGTATCATACCCAAGATAGGGAATTCCGTTTTCCAGCTCTATCCAGGACAAGTCAGCATGGGCATCTTCCAGGGTCAAGCGCCCGGTTGCATCACGCAAATAGGCAATGCCTGATGTTATGCCGGATGTTTCAAACCGGTTGTCAGTGATGTTCAGCGCGGCCGTCGCCAGCACACTGTGATGCCACAGCGCAATTAGAAGACCGACGATCAGGCGCAGCGCACCGACACTGAAAACAGAGAACATCAAAGCCCCAGAACAAAATGGAATAAACTGATTTATATTCAAATTCTTAAGCTTAAACTATAGCTTGAGAATTGCGTAACCACTGTCTGCTATAGATTAACTATAGACAGCCGGGATCATTCTTTACAGTCCCTTTTCTTCGGTCTGCTTCCGGCGCATTCTTTTGCTTCAAGGACACTCTAAATCGCAGATTTACTGAAACGTCCTCGATACTCCCGTGGCGACAACCCCACTTTGCGTTTGAACATTTTGGAAAAAGACGACACATCCTCGTAACCCACTCTCTGAGTGATTTCAGCGATGGTCTGGGCACTGATCTCCAGATACTTTTTCGCCACTTCAATGCGCACCGTTTGCAGGTATGCCAGTGGTGATTCGCCGGTGGCGGTTTTGAAGCGGCGAATCAGAGTACGTGGGCTCATGGCGTATTGCTCAGCCAGCCAGGATAACGAAAAGTCTTCGGCATAGTGCTCATCCACCCACTCCTGCACAGCTTTCACCGTCTCATCGCTATGGTATTTGTTCTGGTGGGTGGCGAAATAGCTCAGCTGTGAATGACGCCCGGTGTCCAACACCATGGCTTTGGCGGATTCGATGGCGGTTTCATGATCGATATACAACTCAATCAGGTATAACGCCATATCAAACCATGCGGTTCCGCCCCCTGAGCAAAACACCTGTCCATCGGTGGTGATCAGTTGCTCCGGCACCAACTGCACATTAGGGTAGCGCTCCCGGAAACGATCGGCGTGGGCCCAGTGGGTGGTGGCTTTGCGGCCATCCAGAATGCCTGCCTCGGCCAAAAAGAACGCGCCGGTACAGTTACTGATGATTTGTGTGCCCCGCTTAACGTATTCTTTCAACAGGGCGATGATGTCACTGTTGGTATCCAGTGCCTTATCCACATCACCACCAATGGAGGGCACCAACAGCACATCCACGTCGCCGATTTGTTCAAAACCGCAGTGAGCATTGATTACAATATTATTCAGACAGCGGATGGAACGCCCTCCCCTGCTTACCAACTGCACATCAAACTTGGGTTCCATACTTTTGCCGGCAAAGTAATTCCATGCCGTACCGGCGGTGGAGAGCAGGTCGATCACCCCGGTGATCGAAGTGGCAAAAGCATAGTCAAAACCGAGGATGCGTACTTTAATCATAACTGTCTAATTTAGCCCTGTATTAGTCATAAATGACAATTACACACTCAGGCCAACAATGCAAATATGATTGCCTTTTTACCGGCCTGCATCACGCCATTGAATAGGACACGGAGGGAAACATGCCACTGCTATCACGACAGGACCTGGATTTTTGCCTGTATGAAATGCTCGACACCGATAGCCTGCTCCACACGCCCCGCTATGGCGATCACAGCAGGGAAACGTTCAATCAGACCCTGAACACCGCAGAACAAGTGGCAGAAAAGTATTTTGCACCTCACAACCATTTGGCCGATGAAAAAGAACCCTGGTTTGATGGAGAACAGGTACACACCATACCCGAAGTGAAAGAGGCGTTTCGGCACTATGTCAATTCGGGGCTGTTAACCGCCCGCCTGGAGTTCGATGCGGGCGGGATGCAGTTGCCCCACGTGGTGGCCGCGGCCTGTTCCGGGTATGTGACCGCCGCCAATGCCTCCAGTGCTGCGTATCCGTTTTTGACCATGGCCGCCTCCAATCTCATCCACCACTTTGCCAGTGACGAGCTGAAGAACCTGTATTTGCCACTGATGCGCAGTGGGCGGGCGGCGGGCACTATGGCCCTCACCGAACCGGATACCGGTTCCTCGTTGGCGGACATCAAAACCTACGCCACACCCACGGAACAAGGTCACTACCTGGTCAAAGGCAACAAGATGTACATTTCCGGAGGGGATCAGGACATTACCGACAATATCGTGCATCTGGTGTTGGCGAAAATAAAAGGAGCACCGGCGGGGGTTAAAGGAATTTCCCTGTTTCTGGTGCCCAAGTGGCTGGTGGATGACAACGGTGACCCGGCACAACGCAACGATGTACAACTGGCCGGGCTGCTGCACAAAATGGGCTATCGAGGTACCACTTCGACAGTGCTTAATTTTGGTGAACAGGATAATTGTGTGGGTTACCTGATCGGGGAGCCCCACCAGGGATTGAAATACATGTTCATGATGATGAACGAAGCGCGGGTGGGTGTGGGCCTGGGTGCCGCCGTGATCGGGTACCGCGGCTACGCAGAATCACTGGAATACGCACGGCAACGGCCACAGGGCCGCCACCCCAGCAACAAAGACCCGGCATCCAAACCGATTCCCATCATCGAGCACGCTGATGTGAAGCGGATGCTGTTGGCCCAGAAATCCTACACTGAAGGGGCGATTGCCCTGTGCCTGTATGCCAACCACCTCATCGACCGCATTGAAACCTGTGCTGACGAAGACCAGCGCAAACCCCTGCAGGAACTTCTCGACCTGCTTACCCCCATCGTCAAATCCTGGCCCTCCGAGTTCGGCCCCAAGGCCAATTCCCTGGCGATACAGATCTTAGGTGGCGCCGGTTATATTCGAGAATACCCGGTGGAGCAGCTCTATCGGGACAACCGACTGAACCCCATTCACGAAGGAACCCATGGCATCCAGGCGATGGATTTACTGGGCCGCAAGTTATGGCAATCCAATGGCCTGGGCCTGCAAACCCTGTTGCGGGAGATACAGGCCACACTGCAACAGGCCGCCGAGTTTCCCGATCTGGCCCCGTACAGTGAACAACTGCAGGAGGCGTTACTGCTGGTAAATGCCACCACACAATCTGTCGGTGAGCAGTTACAGCAACAAGGGCCTGATATTGGCCTGGCCAATGCGTCTGCCTTTCTCAGCCTGAGCGGCCATGTCGTTGTGGCCTGGCTATGGCTATGGCAAGCTAGCGCGGCAATGAAAGGGCTGAAAAGCGGCACCAACGCAGAGTTTTACCGCGGCAAACTCCACGCCTGCCGTTTTTTCTTCCGCTGGGAGTTACCCAAAATCCAGCACTGGAGTAACCTGCTGCAGAGCGCAGACGACACCTGCCGCACCATGCACAATGACTACTTTTGAACCCGGCAGAGTTTGAACCCGGCAAAGATTCCAGGCCCCGACCAACAACGAAAGCACTAAATGAACGAGGACGCTATGGCACATATTGAGACCAGTACTGAGGGACACATTCTGCTTATCCGCATCAACCGCGCGGAAAAATACAACGCACTCTCGCCTGAGATGTATCACGATATGGGCAAAGCCCTGAAACGCCTGAACAGCGACCCGGAGCTGCGGGTGGCCGTTTTGTATGCGGAGGGGAAACACTTCACTGCCGGTGTAGAGCTGGATAAATGGGCACCCATTTTCGGCAGCGGCAACGCCTTCCCGGTGGCAGAAGACGAAATCGATCCCATGGGGCTAACCGGCGATCGCCACAACAAGCCGGTTATAATTGCGGTCCAGGGCTATTGCTTTACCTGGGGCGTGGAAATCCTGCTCAACACTGAAATTCGGGTGGCCGCCCGCGACACTCAATTCCAGATGCTGGAAGTGCAGCGTGGCCTGTACCCCTGTGGTGGCGCCACCCTGCGTCTACCGGTGGAAGCGGGCTGGGGTAACGCCCAACGTGTACTGCTTACCGGTGAACGCTGGAGCGCCGAGGAAGCCTATCGCTGGGGCATGATCCAGGAGCTGGTGGAGCCCGGTGAGCAGTTCAACAAGGCCATGGAAATTGCGCACAGTGTTGCCAAAGCGGCTCCGCTGGGTGTGCAGGGTGTGTTGAAGGCAACGCGCTTCAGTGCCGCCCACCCACACGATCAGGATGCCTGCGTGAAGCAGTTTATGTCCGACCTGAAACCGGTGATGGCAAGCGAAGACGCCGCCGAAGGGGTCAATTCTTTCGTGGAACGCCGTGAGGCGGTGTTCAAAGGGCGTTAATAATACAAAGCCTAAACCAACAATAAGCCCCGCTGATCCCTGCGGGGCTTATTGTTTTGCTGAGGTTGCCTGACTGAAGAAACTCAGTTGGACAGATTGGCGGCCAAGCCGGTCTGTGCCAGCACACGGCCCCCGTTAAGCGCTATGCGATCGCGGATATGGTACGCCGCCGCCAGTGTGTTGGTCTGCTTAACCATGCTGTCCAACGTTACGCTCATCACCACGGGAACGTACTTGCCATTGCTGAACTGCTCCAGCCCCAGCTTGGCGTATTCCCAGTTACTGGACAGCTGCGCTACGATCAATGGATCAATCGCGGCATCATGGGAGGCCAGACGCAACGCTTCCATACCCTGCTCATAGGCGGCCACGGTGTGATTCATTTCATCGTGTACCCAGCCGGCATCAACCCCGATGTATTGCGCCAGGTACAGGACATTGATGCGTTCGGACAACATACTTTGCTGCTGGGCCAGATCTACTCGATCACCATAATGATGGGGCAATCTTGCCTGCCAGTCCCGCATCAATAGATCGCTTTTCAATAACAGATCATCGGCGGTCTCCAGCACGTCCAACGCATTGCCCCCGTTCGGACTCAGGGTGACGGCCGCCCGCAATGCACCCCAATGCTGCTTCACGTCCAGCACCCGCTGATTGATCGCTGAATTCGGGGAGTTATGTTCCAGCTGACCCAGTAAAAATTCAAATTCTTCCACATTGGCGTCCAATCCGGCCCGTGCCGCCTGGTAATCCACGTTAGCCGCCATCTGTAAGTGATCCTTGGCAATGCGCATCACCAATGTGCGCTGTACCGCCGCTTTGTGGACGGCATCCAGATCACTGATAGTGCGGGCTGATGCCAGCGTTGAAATGAGCCCCAGGATGACAACCAAAAAACTTCGAATACTGAGCAGCTGATTCATTTTTGCATTCCTTTCGCGTTTTGTTACAAAGCACAGACTTTAGTTACAAACTGTTACCTTACCCAGTGTATGTGCTGATTGAGAATTGAACAGGGCGGAAAAGGAAGTTTGTGAAGAAGTTCCTACCGATAGTGTGGTTTTGGTAATTTCACGCAAAACGGATGCTAAATGAAGCACATTTAGGGGCACAGTGGCCCCATGGGGATGCAGCTACACTCGGTCAGAACGCTAGGCGGGCTCGAGATGTTCCACCATAAGCTGGGCATTCTGGACACCCCGAAACTCGTTCACATCCAGGCGGTACGCCAGATAGATTTGCTTGAGCTTGCGGTTGGGCCATTTATCCAGGTCCACATTAAAGGCGATGGCGTCTACCACCCGTTTACTGGCGGGCAAGCCAATTGAGAGCTTAAGATGTTTCTCCCCCACAATGCGCTGATCCAGCAATTCAAAACGCCCATCAAACAAGGGCTCAGGAAAACCCTGCCCCCACGGCCCCGCCTGACGCAGCATCTGCGCGACGGAAAGGTCGATATCCGCCTCGGACAACTCACCGTCGCTGTGCAGCTCACCCGTCAGGTCATCCAACTGCAAAAGACGGTGCGCCTGGGCATCAAAAGCGGCCTGGAAAGCCTCAAGATCCTGCTCACGTATGCTCAGACCAGCCGCCATGGCGTGCCCCCCGAACTTCACGATCAAACCAGGGTGGCGGCTGGCCACCGCATCCAGGGCATCACGGATATGGAAGCCGGGTATGGAACGGGCCGAGCCCTTGATTTCACCCCCATCGGCAGGGGCAAACGCAATCGTGGGGCGATGGAAGCGCTCTTTGATGCGGGAAGCCAGAATTCCGATCACGCCCTGATGCCAGTCCCGTTTGTAGATGCATAGCCCCCAAGGCAATTCCGATTGCTTACCCAGCTGCAATTGCTTGAGCGCGGCCAGGGCCTGCTGCTGCATGTCCCCTTCAATGGACTTACGCTCGTGATTCAATTGATCCAGCTCAGCGGCATAACGATTGGCCACGGCGGGATCGTCCACCAGGAGGCACTCGATGCCCTTGGACATGTCGGTCAAGCGGCCCGCCGCATTCAATCGCGGCCCCACCGCAAATCCCAGATCGGTGGCCACCAGATTGGACAAGCGGCGTTTGGCCACACTCACCAACGCCTGGATGCCAGGCCGGCAGCGGCCGGCCCGCATACGGGCCAGGCCATGATGCACCAGTATGCGGTTATTGTGATCCAGTGGCACCACGTCGGCCACGGTACCCAACGCCACGATATCCAGATAATCCGCCATATTGGGTTCTGCCAGCCCCTGCCGCTGAAACCAGCCTATTTGCTTTAACCGGGTCCGCAACGCGGTCATCAGATAAAAAGCCACCCCCACACCGGCCAGATTTTTGCTGGGAAACGCACAGCCAGGCTGGTTGGGGTTAATGATGGCATCGGCAATGGGCAGCACCTGCGCCGGCAGGTGATGATCCGTTACCAGCACCTTGATGCCGGCCGCTTTGGCTGCCTTCACACCCTCAATACTGGAAATACCATTGTCCACCGTGAGGATCAGACCCGGACTGCGCTGCAAAGCCACCGCCACGATTTCCGGCGTAAGTCCATATCCGTACTCAAAGCGATTGGGAACCAGGTAATCCACGGCCGCGGCCCCCAGTTTGCGCAACGCCAGCACACTGAGCGCGCTGCTGGTGGCGCCGTCAGCATCAAAATCGCCCACCACCAAAATGCGCTGGCGCTTTTCCAATACCGACACCAACAGGTCCAGCGCCGGCTCCAGCCCCTTCAACTCACTGGCGGGCAACAGGTTTTTCAGTGCCAGATCCACGTCATGGTCGCTTTGCAGTCCGCGATTAGCGTAGATGCGCTGCAGGAGGGATGGAATATCAGGGGAGAACTGAGAGCGTGCGGCCGGGTTGCGACGGGTTACGCGTTTCATAGATGGCGATGTCGTCCTCAACGAGCGGATGGCTTCCAGGGTAAGTGGAAAATCCGGGCAAGCTCGCTGACTTCCCCGGAGAGCACTTTACTGCACTGTGCTTACTGCACTCTTTCTTACTGCATGTTACGCAGAATACTTTCTTTCACTGAAACCAGTTTGGCATCAATGGTTTCCATCACTGCGTTCTGGCATTGAGAGATCGCAGTATCCGGATCTTTGAGGCCATTGCCGGTCAGCGTACACACAATCTTGCTGCCTTCCGGGATTTTGCCGCTTTTCACGTCCCGGATCGCCCCGCCCAAAGACGCCGCCGAGGCCGGCTCACAAAAGACACCTTCTGATTGAGCCAGCATACGCTGGGTCTGCAGGATTTCGTCATCCGTTAGTTCATCAAACCAGCCGCCGGATTCTTTCTGCACATTCCAGGCTTTATCCCAGCTTTGTGGGTGGCCGATGCGGATAGCGGTGGCGACGGTTTCCGGATTATCCACCATGGCACCGCGCAGGAAAGGGGCGGCACCGGCAGCCTGATAACCCACCATTTTCGGCGCGCTGTTGGCAATACCGGCTTTCTGGAATTCAGTGTAACCCATCCAATGGGCCGTGATGTTACCGGCGTTACCCACCGGCAGACAGTGATAATCCGGTGCTGCGCCCAACTCTTCCACAATTTCGAAGGCAGCGGTTTTCTGGCCCTGCAGGCGATAAGGATTGATGGAGTTCACAATGGTCACCGGTGCCTCTTGGGCCACGTCCTTCACCAATTGCATGCCTTCATCAAAATTACCGCGGATTTGCAGGGTAACGGCACCGTACATCATGGCCTGCGCCAGCTTGCCCATGGCTATCTTGCCTTCCGGGATCAAGACAAACGCGGTGATACCTGCACGGGCGGCATAGGCAGCCGCAGCGGCCGATGTATTCCCGGTGGAGGCACAGATGATGGCCTTGCTGCCCTCTTCCACCGCTTTGGTGACGGCCATGGTCATGCCTCGATCCTTGAAGGAACCGGTGGGGTTCAAGCCTTCATACTTAACGTAAATATCCACGTCTTTGCCGATCAGGCGAGGGATATTATTCAGCCGGATAAGCGGGGTTTTGCCTTCGCCCAAACTGATCAGACGGGTATCGTCATGAACAGGCAGATAGTCACGATAATTATCAATCAGTCCGGTGTAGCGTTTACTAGGCATGATTCAGTTTCCAAAAAAGTAAGCGTAATAAATTTTAAATCGGTTGCCGGCATCAGCCGTCCAGGGTTTCCAGTCGAATGCGCACAACATCGTCAGCCAGCACATCCAAGGCCCGAATCTGATCCAGGGCGGTGTTCATCCTGCTTTCCAGTACCTGGCGTACAATCATGATCAGTGGTACCGGGCTGCTGGCATCCGGTTGGTCCTTCTGGATGATCGCCTCGATGTTGATATCGGCGTCACTGAATACGGCCGCAATTTTGGCGAGCACACCGGGCTGATCTTTTACATGCATGCGCAGGTAGAACCCGGTCACCACATCTTCAATGGGCAGGATCGGCGCGTCACTGAGCGAATCCGCCTGGAATGCCAGATGGGGCACACGATTGTTGGGGTCGGTGGTCAGTGCCCGGGCCACGTCCACCACGTCCGCCACTACGGCAGAGGCGGTGGGTTCAGAGCCTGCACCGGGGCCGTAATACAAGGTTGGCCCCACCGCGTCACTTTGCACCATGACGGCGTTCATAACCCCATTCACATTGGCAATCAGTCGGCTTTCCGGAATCAAGGTGGGATGGACCCGCAGTTCCACTCCGTTCTCGGTCTGGCGGGTCACCCCCAGATGCTTAATGCGGTACCCCAACTCTTCCGCATAGGACACATCCTCGCGGGTGATATTGGTGATGCCTTCGGTGTAAGTTTTGGAGAATTGCAGTGGAATACCAAAGGCTATGGAAGCCAGGATCGTTAACTTATGGGCCGCATCAATGCCTTCCACATCAAAGGTGGGATCGGCCTCGGCGTAGCCCAAAGCCTGGGCTTCCTTCAGCACATCATCAAACTCACGGCCTTTCTCCGCCATTTCCGTCAGTATAAAGTTGCCGGTGCCGTTGATGATTCCGGCAACCCAGTCGATACGGTTGGCAGACAGGCCCTCACGGATAGCCTTGATAATGGGGATACCGCCTGCAACAGCGGCTTCGAACGCCACATTCACGCCTTTTTCCTGCGCTGCCGCGAAGATCTCATTACCGTGTTCAGCGATCAGTGCCTTGTTGGCTGTGACGATATGCTTACCGTTTTCGATGGCTTTCATCACCAGTTCGAATGCCACCGTGGTGCCACCGATCAGCTCCACCACGATATCAATATTGGGGTCAGTGACCACGGCAAAAATATCCCGCGATACGGCAACACCGGTGGTATCCACACTGGGATTATCACGCCGTGCCCCGACATGAGTGACGGCGATTTCACGCCCCGCCCGACGCGCAATATCTGCTGAATTGCGACTCAGAACATTAAACGTTCCACTGCCTACGGTGCCCAGACCGACAATACCCACGTTAACCGGTTTCAACTGCCTTACCTCTTTTATTTTTGAATTATACCGACTGCAGGAGGCGCTTGATGCCCCGCACTGCCTGCCGGATTCGTTGCTCATTCTCGATCAGTGCAAAGCGCACGTGATCGTCCCCATATTCTCCAAACCCCAAGCCGGGGGAAACCGCCACCTTGGCGTCCTGCAGCAACAGCTTGCTGAATTCCAGCGAACCGAGGTGACGAAATGGCTCCGGGATCTGCGCCCAGACAAACATAGTGGCCCTGGGTCGCTCAACCTGCCAGCCTATGGCATTTAGGCCATCACACAATACGTCCCGGCGATGCTGGTACATGTCTCTGATGTCAGACACACACTGCTGGTCACCCTCCAGCGCCGCAATGGCCGCCACCTGGATGGGTGTGAACGTGCCGTAATCCATATAGGACTTGATGCGGGCCAGTGCTCCGATCAACGTCGGATTGCCTACGCAGAATCCGACCCGCCAGCCGGGCATATTATAACTTTTCGACAAACTAAAAAACTCAACCGCAATGTCTTTGGCCCCTGGCACCTGCATCACTGAGGGTGCCTGATAACCATCAAAAACAATATCGGCGTAGGCAAGGTCATGAACGAGCCAGATTTCGTGCTCACGGCAGATGTTCACCACCTGCTCAAAGAACGACAATTCCACACATTGGGCGGTGGGATTTCCGGGAAAGTTCAGCACCAGCATCTTGGGCTTTGGCCAACTCTCCCGAATGGCCTTTTCCAGCTCCGCAAAGAAATCCACATTGGCCGTCATGGAGACGTGGCGTATATCGGCGCCGGCAATGACAAACCCGTAGGGATGGATCGGATAGGATGGATTGGGCACCAGCACCGTATCCCCGGTGCTCATGGTGGCCAGCGCCAGGTGCGCCAGGCCTTCCTTCGAGCCGATGGTGACTATGGCCTCGTCCACTGGATCGATTTCAACCCCATAGCGGCGCTGATACCAATCGCTGATGGCCTTGCGCAGACGGGGAATCCCCTTGGATTGCGAGTAACGGTGGGTATCCCCACGCTGCACGGTTTCCACCAGTTTCGCCACAATATGTTGCGGGGTGGGCTGATCCGGATTGCCCATACCAAAATCGATGATGTCTTCGCCGCGGGACCGGGCCTGCTTCTTCAATTCCCCAACAATATTGAAGACATAAGGAGGGAGACGTTGGATTCGGGAAAATTCGGTCACAGGACACCTTCAACCGCGTGTAAATGGTTACTAACTTTGGCCGGAATGCAAAGAGTGTGAACAATACTGATGTGACGCAGGATCGTCAATGGAGACGGAGGGGAGAATTATGGCCCACCGCTGCCGGCGGGCCAGGAACGGACTATTGCAGGCCCAGCTGCTGAGCCAATTGCCCGGCCTTCATATAACCACCCAGTTGACGGCCGTCCTTGGAAAACACAGCCGGTGTACCGCGCACACCGATCTGATGCCCGAGATTGATCTGGTCCTGAATGGTATTCTGTTCGCACACCTTACCGGCAGGCGCTGAAACCGTTTCATTGGACTTGGCCTTGGTCATGGCGGCTTCGCGGTCTTCGGCACACCAGACGTTGACCATTGTCTGCCCCGCCGGGGACTGCAATCCGTAGCGTGGCCAGGCTACATACTTGACGGTTATACCCAGATCATTCATCGCTTTGATCTCAGTGTGGAATTTACGACAATAACCGCAGCTGGTATCAGTGAACACCAACACCTCCCCTTTCTCATCCTCCGTGGCCGGATAGACCACAAGGTCAGTGTCCTGCAGGTTATTCAACGCGTCCAACCGCTTGGCACTGCGGTGGTTCTCGCTGACGTTCACCGTCTGCGCGCCACCAATGTTGAGCAAATCTCCGGTGAACACAAATTTGCTGTCTGCCGACACATACAGCAGTTCACCGCTGCTGGTCTCCACCTGGTATATGCCCTGCACACCGGATTGATCAATCGTATTGATCTTAACCTGGGGGAAGCGGGCAGCGAAGGTGTTCCTGATTACGTCCTGATCACCAGCTGCGTGCGAAACCAACGGCAACGCGGACAGGGCCGCTGCGATCATCATGAATACTCTTAACATTGCTCTCTCTCTGAATTCCGGAATGCCATAACACTGGGGTATTAGAACCCAAGATAGGCCACAAGTTCCAGCCTGTCAGAGGCAAAATTCCCGCCACCGGCAAGAACTCAGCCCCTTGGGTGATGCTGCCGGTGCATTTCCTGCAAGCGATGTTTGGCAACATGGGTATAAATCTGGGTGGTGGAAAGGTCGCTGTGCCCCAGTAACAACTGCACAACCCTCAAATCCGCACCATGATTCAACAAATGCGTTGCGAAAGCATGACGCAGCGTGTGGGGGGACACCTTAGTGTTTATTCCGGCCAAAGCCACGTAATGTTTAACACGATGCCAGAATGTCTGGCGGGTCATCTGTGTACCGCGATTACTGGGGAACAACACATCACTTTCCGGATTCGCCAGCAGACTCAAGCGGGCCTCTTTCAGGTAGCGCAACAACCAGGTGATCGATTCCTCACCCATGGGCACCAGCCGCTCCTTGCTGCCCTTGCCCATCAACCGGATAACACCCTGACGCAGATTGATGTCATAGGTGCTGAGCGCCACCAACTCACTGACGCGCAAACCGCAGGCATAGAGTAATTCCAACATGGCCTTGTCCCTCAAGCCCAGGGGCTCATCCAGATTGGGTGCAGCCAGCAGGGCCTCCACATCCGCCTCACTCATGGTTTTGGGTAACGGCTTACCCAGCTTCGGCATCTCAACCCGCAAGGTAGGATCTTGCGCCATCAGGGATTCACGCACGCAATACTGGCAGAAACCACGGATAACGGACAGGAAGCGCGCCGTGGATCGGGCACTGAACCGGCACTGGTAACGGTGGGCGAGATAGCGATTGAGATCCTGATCTGTGGCCAGCAACAACCCGGGCATACCCGATTTAGTCAGCCATTCGGCGTAGGAACACAAGTCCCGTCGATAGGAGTCCAGGCTGTTGTCACTGAGCCCCTTTTCCAGCCAACAGGCATCCAGATACTGGTTAACAACAGTGGTGGAATCAGACGAAGACATGCCGGCGCTTTCCGCAGGGAGTATTAGGTACGCAAAAGCATAGCAAATTCAGCGCTCTAAGAAAAAAGCGGGGCCCGGTTTACTGGGCCCGCAAGGGCTAATCCGCCTCGCAACTTGCGGATATAAAGGGAACGATAAGGAGATGGAATGCGCCACGAACAAGAATTACGGCCAGTGCGGAGATCAGAATTACAAGAGCAAATGCTTTCATGTCGAATACCCTCTGTTTTTCTTGTTGTTGTGATTGTCATAATACGCCTGAGACTTATAACCACAATACCGTTTCACAGCATTACACCCCATTGGAACAAGGAGGAAACAATTTATAGGATCAAGTTACATTTCAGGTCCTTGAACTACACTTAACTAAAATAATATCGAGGTATGAAAACGGTTTAAGATGCCCCTATTGGCCGCCCTGTTACTTCTGCTCTCAATACCTTGCCTGGCGACCGTTACCATCGACAGCGAGCACGCTGGCCCCATCAATCTCTCCAGTGCAACCCGTTATCTGGAAGACAACAGTAACAGCCTGAATCTACAGGATATTCTGGCGCTCCCTGGCAGCCAGTGGCAAGCCTACGGCGACAACACCTTTTCCATGGGGTACAGCACCTCCACCTGGTGGCTCACTTTTAACCTTGCAAACACAAGCCCCGAGGAGGTCAGGCACCTGTTGGAAGTGGGGTATCCCGGGCTGGATCATCTGGCCGTTCATATGGTTTGGAATGGCAAGATCGACGTTTTCGTCATGGGCGACGCCCTGCCTTTTGATCATCGCCCCATTAAGTCACACAATTTTCTCGCCCCCATCACTCTGCCTGCCCAGGGTCAGGTGTCAGTCTATATCGAAGTTCGCACCAGCAGTGCGCTTCAGGTGCCGCTGATATTGTGGCAACCTCAGGAATATTACCGCCAGGACCGCACTGCAAACCTGCTGCAGGGGTTTTACTTTGGCGTCATGATCGTGATGACCGTGTACAACCTGTTTGTATTTCTGGCGGTGCGGGAAAAAAACTTCATCCTTTACGTGTGCTTCGCGTTCAGCCTTCCCATGTTCATTGCCGGAATCAAAGGTTTCAGCTTTGAATATCTGTGGCCCAACCACCCGCAATGGAATGATTTGGCCATCATCTGGCCCCTGTGTCTGGCGGTACTGTTTGGTGCGTTGTTCACTGAGAGCTTTCTGAAAATAAAGCAACTGGGCCGGTGGGCCACCCTTTTATTTCGGATACAACAGGGCAGTATCGTTTTGCTACTGCTGTTGTCTCATGTGGTGGACTATCAACTGATCATCAGCATATTGATTCCCGCCACCACAGTATCCTGCACCATGGGATTGTTGTTTGGCATGATCATGTGGAATCGCAGTGGTTTATCTGCCAAGTACTACACCGTGGGCTGGTCAGCCTTTCTCTTGGGGGGCATTTCACTGGGGCTGAACAAGCTGGGCCTGATCCCTACCAATCTGATCACCGAAAACACGCTACAAATCGGTTCCAGCATCGAGGTGATACTGCTCTCTTTCGCACTGGCGGAAAGCATCAATGAAGAACGCCGCCTGCGATCAGACGCCCAGGACAACGCCCTGCAGGCAGAGCGGGAAACACGCCGTGCCCGGGAGCAGGCGTTGCGCATCCAGCAACAAACCACAGAAGAGCTGGAATCCCGGGTGCAGGAACGCACCCGGGAGCTGGAAACACTGAATCGACAACTGGCCGAACTGAGCGATACGGATCAGCTAACCGGCCTGAAAAACCGCCGCTATCTGGATCGGGTCATGCACGAAGAAATCACCCGCTGCAGCCGCTATCAACACGATCTTTCCATCATACTGCTGGATGTAGATCACTTTAAACAGTTCAACGATACTTACGGCCACCTGGTGGGCGATGACTGCCTTAAGGCCATTGCAACGTCTTTGGGTGAGAATATCCGTGACGCGGTGGACTGTGTTGCCCGCTATGGGGGAGAGGAATTCTGTGTCATGTTACCCGAAACCGGCCCACAGCGGGCCATGGCCGTGGCAGAGCGTTTGCGCGACCAGATCAGTAAAATGCCCTTCTCCGTTGAGGGCGAGCTGATCCCGGTATCCATCAGTCTGGGGGTAAGTTGCATGGTCAAAGGTGAGAAAGTAACCGGTGAATCATTGGTTTCCCAGGCGGATGAAGCCCTTTATGACGCGAAACAGGCGGGCAGAAACTGTGTCATATTTGCCGAACGCCGGGCACCCTCTTCGAGCTGCGGATCTTCGTTCGAACAAGACCAAAGCATGAACTAAACTCTATAAAACAAACACCGAAAGATAACGAAAATGCGCCTAGCCACCCTGTTGCTCCTTTTTTTCTGCAGTTGCCTGCAAGCGGCGGAATTCAAGCTATTGAAGAACCAGGTACAGCAACCTTTGGCCAGTTATCTGTACTACTACGAGGATGTGCACAGCAGCCTGACCATCAGCGACCTCAAACAATTGCCGGAAACAGAGTGGCAGCATAATAATCGCCAGGCTTTCAACCACGGCTATAACAATTCCACCTGGTGGCTGCGAATCACTATCCAGAATCAGGAAACCATCGAATTGCAGCGCCTGCTTGAAATCAGCTATCCCGTGCTGGATTACATCTCCGTATTTATTTACGGTGACAATCATCAGAGAACGTTGGAGCTGGGGGACAAACTGCCCTTCAACGAGCGGCCCACTGATCATCGAAATTTTGTGATTCCCCTGCAATGGCAATCCAATGAGGAATTAACGCTTTACTTCGCTGTCAGGAGTTCCAGTTCCATTCAGGTACCCCTGACCTTGTGGCAGGAGCAGGCCTTTTTTAACCACGACCGCACCCAGACTCTGCTGCACGGTATTTACTACGGCATCATGTTCGTGATGGTGATGTACAACCTGTTTGTCTACCTGGCGGTGGGTGAGCGGAATTATCTCTACTATGTGTTATTCGTGTGCAGCATGCCGCTGTTTCTGGCCAGCCTCAGCGGATTTGCATTTCAATACCTGTGGCCAAATTACACCCGCTGGAACGACCAGGCCATTCTGGTGACACTGTCGTGCTCGGTGATGTTTGGCTCACTGTTTACCCACAACTTTTTGCGCGCCTATGAATTACGGGGTGCCATTCGCTACGCCGGCTACAGCTTTGCGGTGATCAGCCTCTTGGTGATCATCATGGCGCTTACATTACCTTACAGCATTGTCATCAGAGTGCTCATACCCTTTGCCGGCGTCGTTTGCTGTTACGGTTTTGGGCTGGGCGTGTTTCGCTGGTACAGTGGCGGGCTGTCCGCGAAATACTACACCATTGCCTGGAGCTCGCTGCTGTCCGGGGGCATCATTCTGGCCCTCAGCAAGTTCAATTTACTGCCAAAGAACCTGTTTACTGATTATGCCACCCAGATAGGGTCGGCACTGGAAGTCACCCTGCTGTCATTCGCCCTGGCTGAGCGCATCAATCAGGAGCGTAAGATGCGCTTCGAGGCGCAGCAGGATGCCCTGAATACGGAAAGAGAGCTGCGCCAGGCCCGTGAACAAGCGCTTGAAATTCAAAAGCAGGCCACAGAATCCCTTGAGAATCGTGTGCAGGAGCGCACCCGTGAGTTGGAGGCGCTGAATCAAAAACTGGAAGAACTCAGTGACACTGACCAGCTTACCGGGCTTAAAAACCGGCGTTTTCTGGACCGGATGCTGGAAGAGGAGTACGCCAGAGGGGCACGCTACCAGCATTGCCTGTCGGTCTTGTTAATGGATATCGATCACTTCAAACAGTTCAACGATACCTACGGCCACCTGATTGGCGACGACTGTCTGCGGCAAGTGGCTATCGCCATACGCAATGGATTACGCTGGCCCAGCGATCGTGCCACCCGCTATGGGGGCGAGGAATTTTGTGTAGTACTGCCGGAAACCGGGGTTGAGGGAGCTTTGCGTGTGGCAGAAAGAGTTCGTGAATCCGTTGCTGCAATGCGATTTCTGGTGAAGGAAACCCCGGTGCCGGTTACGGTCAGTGTGGGTGTGGTGGCACTGATTCCCCCTGCCGATGGCCGCTACACGGATATGCTGTCCATGGCGGATGAGGCGCTTTATCAGTCAAAAGAGAACGGGCGCAATCGGGTAACGCTGTATTGCGAAGAAGCCGGGTATAACCCGGCTTCTTCGCAGCAAACTTAAATTGCCTTCAACTCACTTTTTTACGGCTCATCATCAAGCCAAACAAGCCAATCACCAATAAGGCCATCGTGCCCGGTTCCGGTATTTCCGTGGCACCACGGAGATAGACAGACACGTGGGAAAGCGCTTTGGGAAACTCTTTACCATAGGCCACGCCAGCGGTGGTCCAGTTTATGGTTGAAGACAGCAGCGGTGCTTCCCAGTAATAAATGCTGAAGCTATCCCCTGCCTTGAAGCTGATGGCCAGATCATAGACCGACACCAGATCATCCAGCAGCGGCGAACCACTGAAATTCAGAACACCACTGGTGGCATCAATTCCCGTGACTGAAAACAGGCTGGAATCACCCTCATACTGGCCATCATACTTGGCACCGAACTCCCAGCCGTCACCGCCAAAACCACCCTCATTAAGGATTTGGGTAACGATATTAAACTCATCGCCATTGGTGACGTCGTTTTCCCCCTTATCCAGGGTAAAGGCTCCTGCACAGTCATCCCACATGGGCTGGGTAACCGCCACCGTACAGCTCACGCTGCTCATCTCATAGGCCAAAGCAAGCTGGCTGCTGACGAGTATGCCTGCCGCCACCGACAGGTTAATAATTGTTCGAAGCATGCTGCCTCCCTGTAAACTTATCGAGCGTCTATATTTACCGCTTCTGCTCACATTATAAGCAACAGTCAAGCCAATCCCAGATCTGCCAGCGCAATCAGGCACATAGCCGATGAGCCACGCCACACAACCGCAGCCTGTGTAAATTTAATCGACACTTAGAAACCATAAGCCCTCAAACCCTGTAAGAAAAACCGACACTCTTAAAGCGGCTCCTTCCGCTTCCAGTTCGCTGCTCCTACGTAAATCAGCTGCAACTGCCGGCTCATTTTGTTCTCAAAATCCTGTCGTGACTGGGTACTGGCATCGGACAAATCCAGCAATTGAACGGTGGCAAACGCCATGGTGGAGATGGTGAGGTCGGCGAGCACATCCATCATCGCCGGATCCAGATTGGGGAGCAAACTGAAACGCTGTAAATCCGCCACCAACTCCTTGGCAAAATACTGCAATTCACTGCGTACAGCCTGGCGAATCAAGGCCGTTCCACCGGTCATGGATTGAGACATGAAGATGAAAAAAACCCGCTGGGACACCACGTACTGGCAATACTGCTGTACAGAATCACGGATAATGTGCTGTGGATTAACGCGATTCTGCCGTACTTCCCGCATCAACTGCCGCAGCACCAGACTCAACTCATCCACCAGATTCAGTGCCAGATCATCCAGGTCTTTGAAATGACGGTAAAATGCGGTGGGAACCACGCCCGCCCGCTTGGCGACCTCACGAATACTCAGGCTGGAGAAATGCTGCCCCTCTTCCACCCATTGCAACGCCGCATTCATAAGCGACTGCCGGGTTAATAATTTCCGTTCCTGACGGTTATTCATTCTTCTCAACTCACCTCATATTAGTGTTCAATTGTAAGCCGAACAGCCCCCTAATTGCCATCAACTTCCATCAAAAGCCTCCATTCCACCCCCCTAAAAACCCAACATAAAACAATTTCAGTTCACACATGAACACAATTCATATATTCATAAATCATTGTTTTATAATTACTATTTCTTCATATACATTCAACCCCATGTAAATCTGTTGACACCCGTCCAGGTCATGGTGCACACTTGTTCACATAATGTGAGAGGGAGGCACGACTATGCACTCAACACGCAGCGGTTTTCTCAAGAAAGCGCAAACCTGGATCAACAGCAGCCTGTTCAATACCGATCGCGCTGGCGAATATTTCGAGTACCTTCTGGAAGGTGTTGACCCTATGTGGTCTGCCATCGAGTGCAAGGCCAGGATATTGGATGTCATACAGGAAACATCCGACACCAAAACCTGGGTGCTGCAGCCCAATGCCGGTTGGAAAGGCTTCATGGCCGGCCAGCACATCCACATCACGCTGAGCGTCAATGGGGTTCTGAGCACCCGAACCTTTACCGTTTCATCCTCCCCCTACCAGTGGAAAAACAACGGTACGATTACGCTTACCGTCAAGAGAGTGCCCAATGGCCGTGTGACCGGCTGGATGCATGAAAACCTGAAAACCGGTGACATCATCAGCATCAGCCAGGCCGAAGGTGAATTTGTACTGGACCAGGATGTTGATGCACCCGTTGGATACATCGCGGCAGGCTCAGGCATTACCCCCATCATGTCCCAATTGCGCTGGCTGAGCGCAAACAACATGCCGGTTCCCGCCAAGCTGCTCTACTTTGCCAATACCAGCAAGGATTTCATCTTCGGCAGCGAAATCAAGGCACTGAGCCAGAGCAATCGCCGCCTGGACAGCCACCTGATCGCCAGTTACGACGAAGGCGAAAGCAAACACAAACTGCCACAGTCACCCATTTGTGCCGAACACATCGCGGCGCTGCTGGAAGGCAAGCCGGAACACATCGACCTATGTGGCCCCCACCCGTTTCGGGAAATTGCCAAACAGCTGCTGGCGGATGCCGGTTTCAACCTCAAGCGGGTTCACGAGGAAGCATTCGGACTGCCACCGATAAAAGTGGAAGCGGGTGCTCCGGTTACCGTGCGCTTTACCAACAGCGCCACAGAAACCACCACGGACCAACCTGGCACCCTGCTGGATATGGCGGAAAGCGCCGGGCTCAAACCCAATTCCGGCTGCCGTATGGGTATCTGCTATACCTGCAAGTGTAAAAAGAAATCCGGCCAGGTACGTAACGTGGTGACTGGCGAACTATCAAGTAATGAAGAAGAAGACATCCGAATCTGTGTTTCTGCACCGGTCAGCAACGTAGACATCGAAATCTAAGGACGAGGAGCCAAACTATGACTACTGCTACCCAACCCAATGTTGAACAATTGACACAGGAAGATGTGAAGATCGGCGGTGTGAAAGGTAATCGTCGACTGACCAAGGAACAATATGAAAGCCTGCAGAAGGAATTTGACGCTCTGCGCGAAGAAATCGTCGCAGACCTGGGTCAATCCGATGTGGACTACATGAAAAACATCATTCGTGTACAGCGCTATCTGGAAATCGCCGGGCGTACGCTGATTCACTTCAGCTTTACACCCGTGCCCTTCATGCTGGGAGTGACTGCTCTGTCAGTGTCTAAAATCATGGACAATATGGAGATCGGGCACAACGTAATGCACGGTCAATTCGATTGGGCCAATGACCCCAAGATGCATTCGAAGAATTTCGAATGGGATACTGCCTGTGATGCGCAATCCTGGAAGCGTACCCACAACTATGAGCACCACACATTCACCAACATCATCGGCAAGGATCGGGATTACGGCTATGCTGTACTGCGCCTGTCGGATGACACACCGTGGCACCCAATGCGCAGCATTCAGATGGTGTATTTTGCAGCCTTGAGTATTTTCTTCCAATGGGGCGTTGCGCTGCATGAACTGGAGTCGGAAAGGTTCCGTGAGGGCACCTTCGACCTGGAAGAAAAGAAGCCTTACTTAAAAGGGCTGTTCCGCAAAGGTGCCAAACAGGTATTCAAGGATTATGTATTCTTCCCCGCTCTGGCTGGTCCGTTCTTCTGGAAAGTCATGCTGGGCAACGCGATGGCAAACCTGGGTCGCAACCTGTGGGCCTCGGCCATTATTTTCTGCGGTCACTTTACTGAACAGGCGCAGGCCTTCAGCGAAGCTGAATGTGAGAACGAAACCAAAGGTGAGTGGTACTACCGCCAGCTGCTGGGTTCCAGTAATCTCTCTGGCAGCAAACTGCTGCATATTATGAGCGGCCATCTCAGCTATCAGATCGAGCATCATTTGTTCCCGGACATCCCAGCCAACCGCTATGAACAAATGGGCCCCAGAGTGCAGGAGATCTGCGAAAAATATGGCCTGCCCTATAACACCGGCCCCTTCTGGCACCAGTACAAAACCGTACTGCAGCGGGTATGGAAATACTCGTTCCCCAGCGCGAAGTAAGGATGGCTTTCGGTTGCCACTCATTAATGGTATAGAATTAAACTTACTGATGAGTGGCAACCGAAAACAGGGTTATTGATATGGGAATACTGAACAAAGCTGAATTACTGAAGGATATGATTCAAACCGCCATCGACAATGGCGCCAAAACGGTGGCGGAAGTTCACAAATCCATTGCGGATATGCCGTTTGAAGCCTTGGAGCGATCGGGTCTACTGGACGAAGATGGGCAAAAATTGCGCGACAAAAACCAGCAAACCATCGGCGTTGTCTATGAAAAGATCCGCGAGATCAACCAGAAAGTGGGTGAAATGGCATCAGACATGTTTGAAACCCTGGAGGATGGACAGCATATCTCCAAGGTCATGGATGATAAAGAAAACAATCCCCGATCCTAGCCGGTTTTAATCGTTCCGAATCCGCGTCGGCACTCCCACTACAGCCGACGCGGCTTTTTCACCTCCATTTTGTCCTGATGACATTCATTAACTTTTTGCCCTAGAGCGATAAGTCAACTATATTCCCCGTAACGCGCGCCAAGATTCGCAACGAATATCGGGTTATTTACGCGCGAAACCAGAACAATAAGGGAAGCGAGGAATAAAAAATGAAAAGAACTCTCATAGCGGTTGCAGTAGCTACAGGCATGTTCAGTGGCGCGCAAGCCGCCATGGCAGAGGGCGAAAGCTATGTGGGCGCCCAATATAATCTCTATACCTTCAGCACATCCGGACTGGATGACCTGGAGCCCGATGGCTTGGCGTTCATCATCGGCGGCAACCTTAATGAAAACTTTCAGATCGAAGGCCGCTTTGGTCGCAGCCTGAGCGATGATAATGTCACTGGCGCAGCCTTGAAAGTAGACGAGCACATCGGCTTTTATGTGAAAGGCGGCATGACCTTCGCCGATATGCTGTTTCCCTACGTGATTCTGGGCTACACCAAAGTGGATTATGAATTCTGGGGAGCCTCCATTGACCAGACCGAGTCTGACCTCTCATACGGCCTGGGAGCCGACGTGGAGCTGGGCAGCTTTAAAGTAGGCCTGGAGTGGATGATGCTGCAGGACAAAAGCGACTACGAACTGGAAGGGTTGAGCCTGAACGGTGCCTGGCGTTTCTGATCACCAGGTCTCAACGCTCCCATATGAGCACTGATGTTCTGAAAGGGTCGCATTTGCGGCCCTTTCCTGTTTTCACCGGCTAGTTATTTCACCGGCTACCTAGCCCAGTATCCCAATCCCGACGGCACGGCGGATGATCCCCAGGATGAGTACCCCAGAAGAACGCCCAAAGAAACTGGCCCGAAGGCTGGCCCCGGTGCTTGAGCAACTGCAGCGCCAATCTGTGGTGGAGAGTGTAACCCACCGCCAGCAGCAAAACCGGTCGGACCTCATTGAAAACCTGGTGCAAAGGCAACAGCAGGCAGCACTGGTGCGGGAACTCAATCGTCTCAACAAGGCGGATATCGGCCACCTGCTTAACATGCTGCCCGCCGACAAACGTCACACCGTGTGGCAGGAACTGCCCGATGAAACCGCCGGTGACGTGTTACTGGAACTGAATGATGCCGTGGCGGAAGACCTGATTGAGCTCACGGACGAAGCCCGCCTGCTGTCGATTCTAGGCGCTTTGGACAGTGATGAGCTGACCGAAATCGATAACCTGCTACCACCGGCTGTACTGCAACAGGCGATCGATGCGCTGGAAACCAACGAACGCAATTGGGTAAAGCAAACCATTGCCTACCCGGAGGGCAGCGTCGGCGACAACATGAGCCGGGACAGCCTCGTCATCCATGAATCCCTCACCATTCGGGACGCCATTGAACGGGTACGCTCTGCCCCGGAACTGCCACCACAAACCGACAAACTGTTTGTCACCGGGCACCACCACCAATTGGTGGGCGTAGTGCCGTTAATCGAGCTCATGCGGTTCCCTGAAGACACCCTGGTTCGCGATTGCATGGATACCGATGTGGTGGCCTTTTCTCCCGGCGACGATGCGGTAGACGCCGGCCAGGCCTTCGAGCGCTATGACCTGATATCAGCCCCGGTGGTGGATGAACATCACCGCCTGATCGGTCGTCTGCGGGTTGAAACCATCATGGACCACTTACGGGAAGTGGCGCAGAAACAGGCACTGGCCAAAGAAGGGCTGAAGGCGGACACCGACCTGTTTGGCCCCATTCTGGAAGGTGCCCGGGAGCGCTGGCCCTGGCTGATGATCAATTTGCTGACCGCCTTTCTCGCCACCCGTTTCATCAGCCTGTTTGAAGGCACCATTCAGCAACTGGTGGCGCTGGCCACCCTGATGCCCATTGTAGCCAGCGTCGGCGGTAACACCGGCAACCAGACCGCGGCGCTGGTGATACGCGGCCTGGCCATGGAGCAGATACAGGGTGGCAACCTGGGCTATATCTACCGTAAAGAGCTGCTGATCAGCCTGATCAATGGGGTGATATGGGGCTCGGTGCTGGGTCTCTTCGCCTGGCTGCTGTATCAAAACCCGCTGCTGGGCTGTGTCATGATGGGAGCCGTGATGCTGAACCTGCTGTTGGCCGCCTTGATCGGCATTACGGTGCCCATGCTATTGGTTCGCCTGAAAAAAGATCCGGCCATGGGCTCCTCGGTGGTGCTCACCTTTGCCACCGACAGCATGGGCTTTTTCCTGTTCCTAGGGCTCGCGACGCTGATTCTGGTCTAGTCTTTCTAAAGGAAGACAAGAAGGAACTAGGCAAACGCCGCTAAGTGCTTTAGGTAGTCCCGCAGTATGTTTAGAAAACTGATCTTTTTTTCGGGGGCCGTTCTGGCCCTGAACAGCCATTCACTGATGGCGGATACATTCGACGATGCCGTCAATCTGTATCTGCAAGGGTTTGAATACTGCACCGATGCCAAGGATGCGTTAACGGCCAACAACGTACCCCGAGCCAAAGCAGCCCTGGATAAGTATGAGTCACTTAAACAAGAGGCCAGCGGCATCAACAGCACCATACTGTCCACCCAAAAACGTGGCATGGACAGCAACCTCAAGTTTTGTGAACGGGTGGCCACCGATATTGAAATCGCCATCGGCACCCCCATCCTGGATCAAGCCCTGGCCGCCTGCGATGAAGCCAAGAATCAGCTCAAGGCACAAAACCCTGAACAGGCCAACATTTCCTATCAGCGCTTTAACCGCCTGAAGCAGGAAGCACTGAGCACCTCCCCCAGCCTGAATGACCGGTTCAGCATTCGCAATCAAATTCGCAGCTGCAACAGGCTGGAGAAGAAAATTGCAGGCTTCAATGAAAAGCAGGAAGCCCTGGCACTGGCCATCGAAACCGTACTGGAGGAAAGTGAGGCCTATGCAACGTTGTGCCAAACCACACTGCAAACCACAAAGCCCACTGCCTTGAACGCTTCCAACCTGCAGGAAATAAAAAGCGCCGTTAATGCTGCGCAAAAACACCGCGCCGCCGTTATGGCAGAATCATTGGCCTTGGCAGAGATGGATAAAAACCCAGACGATCCCGGCACAATAAGCAAAAACCAATACCTGCAAGCGGGCGATCTTTGCCTGCAGAAATTGAACGCGCAGCTGAGCGGCCTCGAGTCATCCCTGGAATTGGCGCAAAAAGAACTCGATGAATACAACGGCGCCTTGAAACGAGCCAATTCCCAATGCGGGGCGGCACAGAAATTCCCGCTTGCGCAGGTGGATCAGGCGGCTTACGACAAAGCCCGCTCCCAGTACGAGTCTGCTATTCAAACGCGAAACAACGTTCGAGCGGCTCTGGCCAAAAACAATTATTACCAAGCAAACCAACAGACCGGAACAGCCCGCAGCATCGAAAAAAGCCTGGGTAATCTGAATACGTGCCTGGACCAAACCCGCTCACACGTGAGTGCTCTGTTCGGTGCCCTGCCCCTGAGCAAACCGCCCATAGCCAGCGTTGCCAAGCAAAAAGCGGCAGGCAAAACCGGCGGGGTGCCTCCCAGAAAAATTCATGGCAGTGTCAAAATGCTGAATACCACCCCGGAATTCATTGTTGCCTATATGGTGGACGGGTCCCGCCCTCTCCACGACGTTGAAATCGTGATTGATGCCTCTGGCTTTGATCAGCCGGTGTATTTCGTGGGCAGCGGCGAAACCTTTCGCATCAAGAGCAAAGATTTCGCCACCCACCGCATCTCTGCCAGCAGTGCTGCGCTGGATTTTGCCAATAACCTGGCCCGCGTACAGTCACGGCAATCCCGCCAGGCGAAGGTCACCTGGCCGGTCAACAACATGGTGCAAATCCGCAGTGACCGGGGTGATGTCGTGCCCAGCTACATCGCCAATATTCCTTCCAGCAAACCCAGCATCATCATGTTTGACTATGGCTCCGACACGGTCACGTTCGAACTGGATAATCCCAGCGAAGCGGCCATCGGTTATTTACTTGTGCCGGATTTCGACCCCCTGGAAATCAAGCTCTCTGAAGGGGAAATCAAGAGCCTGGCCATCACCCGCGACAACGAGCCCCTGGGCAGCGTGCTGCTGAAAGGCCTCTAGAACTCATCTGGCGCCAATGCCATCATATCGTCGGCGCCGCTGGCAAGCACCGCTATCAGGCTATCCACCCTGGGCAGGATACGATTGAAATAATAAGCACCGGTTTTGTGCTTGCTGCTGGCAGCGGTGGCCTTACTCATCATTTTGAGCCACATATAGCCATACGAGACATAGCCGACCACCTGTAAATAATCGCAGGCGGCCGCCCCCAACTCCAACAGCGATTGTTCGCCACTGGCAACCAGGGTGTCGGTCAGGTTCTGTAACTGGTCCGCCCGTTGCAATAATGCGGCGCCATAATGCTCAAGAGCACTACCCCCACTGGATCTGGCGCACTGCCTGATCTCATCCAGATACGCCTCCATCCACTCACCGCCATTAGCGAACACCTTGCGCTGCATCAGATCCATGGCCTGGATACCGTTGGTGCCTTCGTAAATCTGGGCAATCCGCACGTCACGTACCAACTGCTCCTGCCCCCATTCCCGAATATAACCGTGCCCACCGAACACCTGCTGGCCGAGCACGGTGCAATCCAGCCCCATGTCGGTGAAAAAGGCTTTTGCCACCGGCGTCAACAACGCAACCCGGGCCTGGGCCAATGCCCGCGTTTCATCATTGTCGGCATGCTTGGCGTGATCCAACTGCAATCCCAGATAAATGGCAAATGCCCGTCCTGCTTCGGTGAGCGACTTCATGTTCAACAGCATGCGGCGCACATCCGGATGCACAATGATGGGGTCAGCCGATGCGTTGCCACCGGACTCCGCCAATGATCGCCCTTGCAGCCGCTCCAGAGCATAACGAACAGCACTCTGATAAGAGGCATCACCACACCCCAGCCCCTGAATACCAATCGACAGGCGCTCGCAATTCATCATGGTAAACATGCACTGCAGTCCGCGGTTGAGGTCGCCCACCAGGTAACCCCGGGCAGCATCAAAATTCATCACGCAGGTGGCGGAACTCTTGATGCCCATCTTATGTTCCAATGCCCCGCAGCTGACACCATTTTCACCCTGCAGAGATCCATCTTCCGCCACGGCGAACTTGGGCACCAGAAACAGAGAAATCCCACGGGAGCCGGCGGGAGCATCAGGCAGTTTGGCCAGCACCAGATGCACGATATTATCCGCCAGATCATGATCACCCCCGGTAATAAATATCTTGGTGCCGGTGACCGAGTAACTGCCATCCGACAACGGCTCCGCCCGGGTACGAATCAACCCCAGATCGCTGCCGGCGTGGGGCTCCGTCAAACACATGGTGCCGGTCCAGCGGCCACTATATAGATTAGGCAGGTAGCGCTGTTTCAGGGCCTCGCTACCGTGGGCATCCAGCGCCAGACAGGCACCTGCGGTTAACGCCGGATACAGATTGAAGCCACTGTTGGCGGCGTACATCATTTCATCCACCAGCACTGCCAAAGACTTTGGCATGCCCAGCCCTCCGTAAGCGGGGTTTCCTGTCAAGGCGGATAACCCGGCCTCACTGAAGGCGGAGAAGGCCTCTGGGAACCCGGCTGGGGTCACCACCCTGCCCTGTTCCAACCTGACCCCTTCTTCATCCCCGCTGCGGTTCAGGGGGGCGATGGTGTTGGCTGCCAGCTTAGCCGCCTCCGCAAGCATTGCCCGCGCGGTATCCATATCCAGTACCCCCGCCAAATCCGGCCACTGCTGCCAATGCTGATGCGCTTCAAACACCTCGAACAATAGAAACTCCATATCCTGAAGGGGGGCTTGGTAGTGGGGCATAGGACACCTCATTTGAGAAATTTTGTGAACATTGCAAAGACCTGGTGGCGCAAATTATTGGAATCAATCAGAGAAAAAGCAAAGAAAACACCAGGGAAACGTGCTCACTTGCAAATACATTTGCAATTCCCTTTGTTTTTTTGCCAATATTGCAAATTCGCAAACCACACAAAGACCGCACTATGGGACAACGTAAACGCAAACTCTTCCTGGGCAGCAAACTGCGCCGCCTGCGGGAGCAACACCGCCTGAGCCAGGCCGAGCTGGCCAACAAGCTGGGGCTGTCCCCCAGCTACCTGAATCAGATTGAAAATGACCAGCGCCCCCTCACCGTCCAGGTTTTGCTGAAACTGGGAGGGGTGTTTGAAATCGATCTCACTCACTTTTCTGAGGAGGAGGACGACCGGTTGGTGGCGGAAATCAAGGACTGCCTGGAAGACCCCCTGTTTGAGAACGAGAAAGTGCTGTTGCCGGAACTGAAAGAGATTGTGACCCGGTCCCCCACCTTTGCCCGCCATTTTTTGAGCCTGTATCAATCCTACCTGCAAACCAAGCAGAACTACGTTGGCCTGGCAGAAGGCGTCACCGGGGACGAAGCTGTGCGCTCAATTGAGGGCCCACAGTTTCCCTACGAGGAAACCCGGGATTTTTTCTACTACCAGAACAACTATTTTGACAGCCTGGATCAGGCGGCGGAAACCCTGTTCAAACAGGAGTCCATGCACCACGGTGGCGGCGAAGGTCAGCTCATTGATTATCTGAAGCGCAAACACGATATTCACGTTATCGTTGACGCGGACAGCGAACGCCTGCGCCAGTTTGATGCCCGCAAGCGGCAGTTGGTGCTGTCCAAGCTGCTGTCACTGCGACAACGGATATTTCACCTGGCACACCAGATTTGCCTGCTGGAACATGCTGCATTACTGGACGATATTATTGCCAAAGCCCGTTTTACCAACCCGGAATCCAATGCGGTGTGCCGGGTGGGGCTGGCCAATTATTTTGCCGGGGCACTGCTCATGCCCTACGAGAATTTTCTGCAAAAGGCGCAACAGGAGCGCTACGACATCGAACGCTTGCAGATCCTGTTCAATGTCAGCTTCGAACAGATCTGCCATCGCCTCAGCACTCTGCAGCGGCCTTCCGCCAAGGGCATCCCCTTCTACTTCCTGCGGGTGGATGCCGCCGGCAATATTTCCAAGCGTCAAAGTGCCAGCAGCTTTCATTTTGCCCGGGTGGGCGGCGCCTGCCCACTGTGGAATGTGCATGAAGCCTTTGCCCAGCCCGGCAAAATACTGCGCCAGGTGGCGCAGATGCCCGATGGTAAAACTTACTTCTGCATTGCCCGCACCGTCAGCCGAACCGAGGGCGGTTTCCTGATGCCACAGAAAAACTTTGCCGTTGGCCTGGGTTGCGAAATCGCCCACGCCCCGCAATTGATTTACTCCGCCGGCATTGATCTTAATGACAAGGAAGCCGCAGTGCCCATTGGAGTCAGCTGCCGTGTTTGCGAACGCACAGACTGCCCGCAACGAGCGTTTCCACCCATCGGCAAAAAAATCCACATCGATGAAAATGAGCGCGAATTTCTACCCTATCGATTTGAATCCTGAGCTCCGCTTCAGGCGGCGCTGGACACATGCGCCCTGAGCTCTGACTCAATGTCATCCAGCGCCACAGGTTTCTTCAAATAACCATCCATACCGGATTGCAGGCACATTTTGCGGTCTGCCTCCATGGCATTGGCAGTGACGGCGATAATAGGAAGATTACAAATCGGCGCCTGCATCTCCCGCATTTTACGGGTGGCTTCAAACCCATCCATGATCGGCATCTGGCAATCCATAAACACCAGATCCACCGGCCGCTCCCCCACTCTTTCCAGGGCTTCCTTGCCGTTGTTTGCGGTAATCACATCGCACCCCAAACGCTTCAGGTAGCCCTTGATCACCATCTGATTAACCGGGTTGTCCTCCACCACCAACACCAAAGGCTGCTGCTCCACAATGGCGACATGAGTCTCAAGGGGGCCGGTATCAGCAGGGAAATCCGAGGCTTCGTATACGGGGAAGCAAAACTCCACTGACAGCCCGCCACCGGCGCGGTTTTCCAGGTAAATGGTGCCGCCCAGCAGATTGGCGATAGCCTTACAGATGGACAGCCCGATGCCCATACCCTGGAATTGGCGCCGAAAAGATCCATCCAACTGCTGAAATGGCTTAAATAAATGCTTGATAAGGTGTGGCTCGATTCCGGGGCCGGAATCCTGTATCACCACACTGATACGATCGGGTCGGTGGTTTGCCCCCGCAATACGGGAAACGGAGATCAGTACCGAGCCTTGTGAAGAAAACTTAATGGCGTTGCTGAGCAGGTGCCGGATAACGTGAACGGTTTTTTTCTCATCACAGACCAGGGTACGATCCACCACCTCATCCAGGTGGCACTCAAGGGTCAGGCCTTTGCTTTCCACATCAACCTTAGCGACCGCCACCAGTTTCTCTATGAAAGGGCGCAAGCACAGTGGTGCCAGTTGCACTTCACCGCGCCCGGACATGATTTCACTGAGCTCCAAAATGTCATCAATGGACATCAGCATGGTATCCGCTGACCGGGAAGCCGCCTCCAACCACACTTGTTGATCCGGGCTCAACTCCACTTTTGAAAGCAAATTGAGTGATCCAATGATCCCGTTCATGGGGGTGCGCATCTCGTGACTGATGGTGGCCAGAAACTCATCCTTCAGGCGATTGGTGCGATTGATCTCGCGCAACACCCTCACTGAAATAATCCAGGCCAGTACCAGCAAGGCCACAATAACGAAAGCGCCCAACAGGGCACCAAACAGATTGGCCTGCTTCACGGCGGCATCGGTTTTCCGCAATAACAGGGCGAAACTTTGTTGCCGCTCCGCCAGGGTTCGATCCAGAATGGCCATCAGGCCATCGTAGATCTGATGGGAACGATCAATTCTGATCTGAAAACGCTGCAACTGATCCGGATATTCAATCAACTCCTGAGCCAGCCCCCGCGAGATATCGTAGTAGTTACGAAATACGCCACCTACGTTTGCAGTCAATGTGGTCATTTCGGAATCCAGTTCAGACAACGCATCCAGGCGCCGCTGCACCTGACGCGCAACCTCCTCAGAATCCTCCAGCATGAACGCATCCTCAAGCGCTACCGCGGAGGTCATGATCTCGCGCAGCACCTGAATATCGCGCTTTAAGGCCCGCACCTGCTCAATCACCGGATGTTGCTTATTGAGCAGCTCGTCCAAACGCCGCTCGTTCTGGCCCGCCATCAACACATTGGTCAGCAGGTAACAGAAAAATCCCACCCCCCCAATCAGGGCGATAGACAGAATGTACAATCTAATTTTGGCGTTTTGATTGAATCTCACTGCGCCCACCAGCCATGCCTGGCTTCAGCCTGCTCAACCCTAATTCTAGCAGCCCGATGATCTTTATCCTGTTTCTTGCACCTGCCGCCGCCATCACGGCAGGATTTGACTATGCTTAGGGAAGGAACCAGAAAAATCATAAGGGCAGGCTGTGCGGGTACTCTTTTCAGCGCTTATTTTAACAGTCGCAAGCAACTGTTTTAGTGAGCAAAATTGGCAATTTTCCGGATTTGGATCAATTGGCGTCGGCAAAGTTAACCGGGAGAACTTCCAATTCGGCGAAGCCGACGATAACTGGGATTTCGACAATGACACCCGGCTCGGCGTACAGTTACAGGGCAACCTGACAGAGCAACTGTCCTTCACCACACAGGTATCCAGCTCCGGGCTGGCACTGGGAGGCAATGAATCCTATACCCCCCAGGTACAATGGCTCTTCTTAAGCTACCAGGCCTCACCCAATCTCCAACTGAGGCTGGGGCGTGTGCGTTCCTCCCATTATATTTACTCCGGCACACGGGATGTGGGGTACTCCTACCCTTGGGCCCGCCCTCCCATCGATGTTTACGCTTACCTTTTGCAACCCCTGGGTAACATCGACGGCGGCGACCTGCTCTACACCCTGGACCTGTCCGACGAGCTGGAACTGGACCTCCAGCTGTTTGCCGGCGAAGTGGAGGGCGAAATCCGCGATGTAACCGTGGATGCAAGCCCCACCTACGGCACATCTCTGACCCTGCGTTCGTTGAACTGGTTACTGCGTTACAGTTTCCATGTGGAGCACACCAACATTTCATCAGAGAGCCTGAAAGAGGTCGAAAGCTATTACAAGGATTTCACGGCGCTCACCGGAGACCCCATATTCGAGGCAATCGGCTCATCGCTTTCCGCGGCCGGCACCAACTACCAATACCATGCAATTGGCGGACAATGGGATATTGAGCAATGGGGCGTGATTGCCGAAAAGTACTGGATACTGAGCCCCGACTCCGGCTTTGCCAACGATTCGGATGGCTGGTACCTGTCCCTGCTCTACCATTTCGAAAAGCTGACACCCTATGGTGTGTTGAGCGCGTACGACAACACACTGAACAAGTCCACTTTGCCGCTGATCGATGAGGCGCTGGCCAATTATCCAGTGCCGCCATTCACCACGGTGCTGGAGGGCACCCGGGATTCCATCCAGAGTTTCAAGGCCAAGGAGCGCAGCATCACCCTGGGCATACGCTACGACTTTATGCCCAACACCTGCATCAAATTCGAGGCTCAGCGTTTCAATTTCCTGGCGGGCTCCACCGGGCAGGGCTTTCCCCTGAATGACGAACGTGCTCCACCGGACAGCGCCACGTTATTCACCGTGGTGATGGATGTGGTGTTTTGATGGGACAGCTCATTCGATCCACCTCATTACAATTGATCATTGGGCTGAGCGTTATGCTGTGTGCCGGCCTGTGCAGGGCCGACATTTTTGTGGTCACCAACCAGGACAACCCGGTGCAGCAACTAACCACCAAGGAGGTGCGAAAAGTATTTCTGGGACGACTCCACCTCTACCCCGGGACGGAGCACGAACCCGTGGCCATTGACCAGTCTCAGACCAGCGACCTGTACCGCACGTTTTACGAGAAAATCATTGGCATTTCCCTGCCCAAACTGAAGCGCTATCGCGCGTACTACCTGTTCAGCGGCAAGGGTAAAATCCCCTCAGAGGTGACATCCCAGCAAGCGGTGGTGGACGCCGTTCTGCGCTCAACCTACGCCATCGGTTACCTGAAAAATCCCGGTAAAAACACCCTGCAGCAGGTTAAAGTTCTGTACCGGTCCCCGCTGGAGGACTAGACAAAAAAAGCGCCCCGGATGGGGCGCTTTGATCTGGCGGCGATAAAACCCGATTAATTGAGTTTTTCGCGAATACGGGCAGACTTACCAGTGCGCTCGCGCAGGAAGTACAGCTTGGCACGACGAACCGCACCACGGCGCTTCACGGTAATGCTGTCCACCAGCGGGCTATGGGTCTGGAAAGTACGTTCAACGCCAACGCCGTTGGAAATTTTGCGCACGGTGAATCCGGAATTCAGGCCACGATTGCGCTTACCAATTACCACACCTTCGTAAGCCTGCAGACGAGTACGGTCACCCTCCGTTACCTTCACGTTGACAACGACAGTGTCGCCGACGCTGAACTTGGGCAGGTCCTGCTTCATCTGCTCGTTTTCCAGTGCCTGGATGATTTTGTTTTTACCACTCATGAGAGTTTCCTCAATGTTCGCGCCAGAGGTAGGGCCGAATCGGCACTACATTCACGTCGTTAATAAAACCGTTCAGGACAAGCCATGCTCACCCTTGTATTCGTTTAACAGCTGCTGCTCCTCTTTGCTCAGAGGCCTGCTGTGGAGCAAATCCGGACGCCGCTGCCAGGTTCTGCCCAACGCCTGCTTCAGGCGCCAGCGCCGAATTTCAGCGTGATGGCCACTCAACAGCACGCTGGGTACCGGGCGGCCCTGATAATCCTCCGGCCTGGTATAATGCGGGCAGTCCAGCAAACCCTGAAAGAACGAATCTTCCGCCGCTGAATCCTTGTGCCCCAGCACACCGGGCAGTAAACGTACCGTGGCGTCGATCATGGACATCACCGGCAATTCACCACCACTGACCACGTAATCGCCGATGGACCATTCTTCATCCACCGCCATCTCAATCACGCGCTCATCAATACCTTCATAGCGGCCACACAGAAACACCACGCCCTGTTGTTCGCTGAACGCCTGGGCCGCCTGCTGATCAAACGGCTTGCCCTGAGGCGATACATACACCACTTTGGCCTTGTCCACCCCTGCGGCCTGCAATCGGGACCTGGCATCCGCCACGGCCGCCAGTAAAGGTTCCGCCAGCATCAACATGCCGGGGCCACCGCCGTAGGGTCGTGCATCCACGGTGCGATGCACGTCCTGGGTATAATCCCGGGGATTATGATAACCCAGCGCCACCAGGCCGTTTCTTACTGCGCGTCCGGTGACGCCGTATTCGGTGATGGCTTGAAACATCTCCGGGAACAGGGTGACAATCTCGTACCTTGCCAAACAGGGCACTAGAATTCCTTATCCCAGTCCACAGTCATGGTCCCGGCCCCCAGATCCACGCTGTGCACCACATCCTCCCAGACATAGGGGATCAGGCGCTCCTGTCGGTCGATGCTGTCAGCGGTGGCTTTCACCACCATCACATCATTGGAGCCGGTCTCGAACAGGTGACTGATTTTACCCAGACAGTCACCCTCGAGCGTTGTTACAGTCAAACCCTCCAGGTCGGACCAGTAGTAATCCTGGCCCTGGAGATCCGGCAGCTGCTCACGCTTGATTGCTAATTCACACCCAGTGAAAGCCGGTACCTGATCGCGGTTGTCACAACCTGCAATCTTGGCCACCAGCCCCTTTCCATGCCGCTGAACACCTTCAACGTGAATAGGCTGCCAGTTACCCTCTCGCTGAATCCAGAGCGGGTTATAGTTACTGATATTGTCCATGGGTTGAGTATGTGAATACAGTTTCATCCAGCCCTTGATCCCATATGGACCAAGCAGTTTTCCCACCACAACCCAGTCGGACATCACAACCACTGCTTACGCAGCAGCGGCTGCTTTTTTCGCTTCTTTAACCAGAGACGCCACGCGATCGGAAGTCTGGGCACCCAGACCAACCCAATGCTCGATGCGTGCCAGATCCAGGCGTACACGCTCTTCCTGGCCACGGGCCTGAGGGTTGAAGAAACCAACACGCTCAATGTAACGGCCATCACGGGCATTACGGCTGTCGGTTACAACCAGGTGGTAGAAAGGACGTTTTTTGGAGCCGCCACGAGTCATTCGAATGGTTACCATGTATCGATTTCCTTCTTACAATCAATTTGTTCAGCGTTTTTAACGTAAAAGCAGGCTCCTGATTCGCCCTTCAGCGCTCAGTAACCTACTGAATTCTTTACTCTTTTCAAGAGCTGCTCAGCTAATATGGCAGCCTCGTTCCCAAGCCTCTGCCGGAAATTGAGGGTGTGCAGGGCAAGGGAGGCGCAGGATTTTACGGGAATTCCATGACAAATGAAAGTGTTTTGGGGAGCCGGGTTCAAAGCCCCCCACACCGGGTCGAGCGTTTACATTTTAAAGGGCGGCATACCACCACCGCCACCGGGGAAACCGCCCCCACCCATCATCCCTTTCATGCCGCGCATCATGTTCTTCATGCCGCCTTTGCCGGACATCTTTTTCATCATCTTCTGCATCTGCTTGTGCTGCTTCAACACCCGATTGATGTCCGGGATCTGGGTGCCGGAACCCGCTGCGATGCGCTTTTTGCGCGAACCGTTGATGACATCCGGAAAGCGGCGCTCGTGGGGTGTCATGGAGTAGATGATGGCTTCCATCCGCGACAGTTCCTTATCCGCCACACCGCCCTGCTGGGCCATCTGTGCCATGCCGCCCATGCCCGGCAATTTGTCCAGCATGCCGGCCATGCCGCCCAATTTTTTCATCTGTTGGAACTGCTCCAGCAGATCTTCCAGATCAAAGCCCTTACCCTTCTTGAGCTTCTTGGCCAGTTTATCGGCTTTATCCTTGTCCAGCTTGCGTTCTGCTTCTTCCACCAGGCTCAGCACATCGCCCATGCCGAGAATCCGGGACGCTATCCGATCCGGATAGAAGGGTTCCAGGGCATCCGTCTTTTCGCCCATACCGATGAATTTGATGGGTTTGCCGGTAATATGCCGCACCGAGAGGGCAGCACCGCCACGGGCATCACCATCGGCCTTGGTCAGCACCACGCCGGTCAGCGGTAACGCATCATTGAAGGCCTTGGCGGTATTGGCGGCGTCCTGACCGGTCATGGAATCCACCACAAACAGGGTTTCCACCGGTTTTATGGCACTGTGCAGTGCCTTGATCTCGTTCATCATGTCTTCATCGATGGCGAGACGGCCGGCGGTATCGATGATCACCACATCCGCATGCAGCTTACGGGCTTCACCAATGGCTCGGTTGGCAATGTCCACCGGGTTTTCTTCCGTGGAGGACGTCACAAACAGCGCCCCCACTTCGCCGGCCAGGGTTTCCAATTGCTTGATGGCGGCTGGTCGGTACACATCGGCACTGGTTACCAGCACCTTTTTCTTTTCCCTTTCCTTCAGGTACTTGGCCAGCTTGCCCACCGTGGTGGTTTTACCCGCCCCCTGCAGGCCCGCCATCAGAACCACCGCCGGTGGCTGCACATTCAATTTGAGGGCGTCGTTGGCATCCCCCATCATGTGCACCAGTTCCTGGTTCACGATCTTGATGAACACCTGGCCCGGGCTCAGGCTCTTCATGACCTCCTGCCCGACGGCACGCTCCTTCACCTTGTCGATGAATGCCTTCACCACCGGCAGGGCAACGTCTGCCTCCAGCAAGGCCATTCTGACTTCCCGCAGGGTCTCTTTGATGTTGTCCTCGGTGAGACGCGCCTTGCCGGTTACACTGCGCAGGCTGCTACTGAGGCGTTCGGTCAGGTTATCAAACATAATTCTGTCTTCATTGGCTGCTAAAAACTTGAACTGGCAAGTATAACGCAGCCAGTTTCATTATTGACAGCCTTGTGAGAAACTTAGCCCTTAAACGAAACCGGTAAGGAGCAACACCGCGCCGTGAGTATGGCGACCGTTGCAGGCATTCTGGCCTGCCTTTGCTACGGCATATCCACCGTACTGATAATCAAAAGCCTCAAGACCGATGTTCCGGTTAATCGCCCCGCCCTGCTGGGGACGGCAACGGTGGGCCTGATCCTTCACGCCTATTTTCTGTACGGTGCGCTGCTGCAGGCAAACGGCATTCAGCTGGGGGTGACCACCATGGCGTCCCTGTTTGCCCTGGTCCTGGCCGCCACCGGGACCGCTGTTGCCTATTTCCGCCACATTGAATCACTGCTGGCCCCGGCTTACCCCACGGCCATTGTCGGGCTGTTGATTGCCCTGCTGTTTAACGACCACCTGATCCCCAATCCACACCTGGGGCGGGGTGTCATTGCCCATATACTGTTATCCATATCCGCTTATTGCGTGCTGGCGCTGGCGCTGTCACAGGCCATTTTGCTGTGGATTCAGAACTATCAACTGAAGCATCGACACCTGCACGACGTGATTAATTTGCTGCCCCCCATTCAGACCATGGAAAGCACCCTGTTCGATCTCATTTCCATCAGCATGGTTCTGCTCACCCTGGCCATCGGCACCGGCTTTATCTTCGTGGACGATTTTTTCGCCCAGCACCTGCTTCACAAAACGGTGTTTGCCCTGGGGGCCTGGGCGGTACTCTGGCTGTTGCTGTTCGGGCGCAACCTGTGGGGCTGGCGTGGTATGGTGGCGGTGAAATGGACCATGACCGGATTCGTGCTGCTCACCCTGGGCTATTTCGGCTCCAAGGTGATGCTTGAAGTCATTCTGAATCGCGTATAACAGGCTAAAGATTCCCTTGAACGACATACCCATATCCATATTGTTCAGCATTCTGGGCGTTTTGATACTCCTGTCTGCCTTCTTTTCCAGCTCGGAAACCGGAATGATGTCCCTCAACCGCTACCGTCTGCGGCATCAGGTGAAGAGCAAGGATCGCGCGGCCATGCGGGTGGATGACCTGCTGAACCGGCCGGACCGGCTGATTGGCGTGATCCTGATCGGCAACAATTTCGTCAACATACTGGCATCGTCCATCGCCACCATCATCGCCATGCGCCTGTGGGGCGATGGTGGCATTGCCATCGCCACCGGTGTCCTGACCCTGGTGATTCTGGTGTTTGCCGAAGTGACACCGAAAACCCTGGCCGCACTAAAACCGGAAGCCATTGCCTTTCCTGCCAGTCTGATTCTGAAGCCCCTGCTGACGCTGCTCTATCCCTTTGTGTGGCTGGTGAATGCGATCAGCAACGGCCTTCTGCGGTTAGTGGGTGTCAATGCCGAAGAAATCGGCAGCGATCACCTGAGCCGGGAGGAATTGCGCACGGTGGTAACCGAATCCAGCGCCATTTTGCCCAAGCGCCATAAGGGGATGCTGCTCAGCATCCTGGACCTGGAAGAGGTCACTGTTGACGACATCATGATCCCCAAGCATGAGGTCATCGGCATTGATCTGGACGAAGATACCGACGACATCATCAAGGCTTTGCAGTCAACCCAGCATACCCGCCTGCCGGTCTTTAAATCCGACCTGAACTCGCCGGTGGGAGTGCTCCACCTGCGTAAAATCAGCCGCCTGCTGATGGACGACGACCTGAACAAGGCCAAAATTATGCAGCAGGCGGTGGAGCCCTATTTTGTGCCGGAAGGCACACCACTGCATGTACAACTGGTGAATTTTCAGAAAGTGAAACGCCGCATGGGCTTTGTGGTGGATGAGTATGGCGATGTGCAGGGCATCGTAACCCTGGAGGACATTCTGGAGGAAATCGTTGGGGAATTTACCACTGACTATGCCGCCAGCAGCCAGGATATCCATCCCCAGGAAGACGGCTCTTACATCATTGACGGTATGGCCACCATTCGCGATATCAACAAGGCGTTGAAGTGGCATCTGCCCACCAAGGGGCCAAAGACTCTGAACGGGCTGATCACCGAGCATCTGGAAACCATTCCCGAACACAACCTGTGCTTCACCATCGGCAACTACCGTTTTGAAACCATGCAGATCAAAGACAACCTGGTTAAAACCGCCCGCGTTGCCAGCACCAAAAGCAGCGCCAAAAAGAAGGCTATTTCGGTAACACCATAAACCCCACAGCGGCGGCGACAATCACTACCACCACCACGACACCGATGATCAGCGGGGCCTTGCTCTTGGGTGCCGGCGCCGACACATGCTGCTCCACTGCAGAACTGGTTTTTGGAATAGAGGGTGTGACAGGTTTCGCCGCTGCAGGTGCCGCCCGGGGAATAGGCGCCGCCCGGAACACCGTCGCCTCATCATCGTCCTCATCCTCTTCCACGGCATTGGTGGCCCCCAAGGGCCCGGCCACCAGAAACGTCAAATGGTCGAAACTGATTCTGTCACCGGGCTTCAACACCTGCTCACCGATGGTTTGCCCGTTGACACAGGTACCATTGGAGGACTGCAAATCCACCAGCCGCAGTACACCACCCTTCAGGTTGATCTCGGCATGCCGCCGGGACATATGGGCGTCACTGATCTGGATGTCACAGCTACTGGAGCGGCCAAACACCATGGAACCGTGAATAGCAATGCTTTTGCCCTTCAAAGGGCCGGACAGGGCCATGATGCTCCAGTCAGAACGGGCAGGCGTTGCCGGCTCCGCTTTGTCGGCAGCGGTTTTCGGCTCATTAATCACCAGCTCAACGTTGGCCAGCTTGATCGTATCCCCGGCCCGCAACTGAAAGTGCGCTTTTATCTTGTTGCCGTTAACACTGGTGCCCTGGTAACTGCCTAGATCCGACAGATATAACGCGTCACCATCCTTGCGAATTTCCGCATGCTGCGGCTCAATCCCCTCTTCCTTAATCACAATGTGATTCTTGGGATCGGAACCGAGAGTGGTTACCGACTCCACCAACCAAACGGCAGGCTGACGTTGATCCTTGAATTGCAGCTTTAACATGACCTGAATTGCGCTCCCTGTTAACGCGGGCTGGTTTCACTGGCTGACGGCTAAAGGTGTAAATCCCTGATTAATAACAACAGTATAGATCGACTGCTTGGAAAGCAAAGTGGAATTCGGAAAGCCGTTCTCATTGGGATACACGGATATCTTCTCCCAGCAGGTTTTGCAGTTGACGCTCCGCCAGGCGCACGGTTTTCTCCCCTTCGGCGATGGCCTCCTCGGCACGGTAAAACTCCATCAATCCGATATGCACCAGGCGGGGGCTTAACACCAGATCAGCGGGATCCCCCGCCATGCGGCTGCGGGTAATACGATCCTGCATGATATTGAGCGACGTTGCCACCACCTCCATCATGCCGGGCGTGGTGTCCGCAGCACTTGCGGTATCTTTGGAACCACTGTCACTGAACATCTGCGACACCTTTTTAAAGAAATCAGACTCCGCAAGCCGGATCTGCTTTTGATCCTCACTCTCCGGTGGCTTGGTGCTCTGTTCGGTAAATTCGTCGCCCACACGGCGGGCACCGCGCATATGCTTACCCACGATCTCGGTATTCAGGTTCACCGCAATCACCACATCAGCCCCCATGGCCCGGCACAGGGACACCGGCACCGGGTTAACCAGGCCGCCGTCCACCAGATAGCGCCCACTACTGGTTCGATAAGGCGTGAACAAACCAGGCAGGGAAATGGACGAGCGAATGGCCTCCGCCAGGTGGCCGTGCTGCAGCCAGATTTCCCGCCCGGTCTCCAGGTCAGTGGCCACAGCGGCGAAGGACTTGTCGAGCTGCTCGAAGGTTAAATCGGGCATATTGTCTTCAAAAAACTGAAACACCTTACGGCCTTCTATCAGGCCGCCACTGAATTTAACATCCAGCAAGCTCACCACATCCCGCCACCCGAGACCCACAACCCAGTCCTCCAGCGCCTGCAACTGATTCGCCGCGTAGCAGGCGCCCACCAAAGCGCCAATGCTGGTACCGGCCACCACATTGGGTTCGATACCCATGTTTTTTAATTGTTTGAGTACACCGATGTGAGACCAGCCACGGGCAGAGCCACTGCCCAGGGCGATACCAATTTTCAGGGGAGGCATTATAAAGACTCCTGTAATGACAAGACCGCACCGCGCCCGGGTAGATACACCGGCACGTCTGCGGGCAACACTGTTTCGATTTTTCGCACCAGCGCCTTCAGGTCCAAACCGGGCGCAGGCTGAGTCACTGTCTGGGAATAGTCATCCCAAAACACATCCCAATGCAATAGTACAACCTGCCGGGGCTGCAAAACGCGCAGCAATGACACCGGATAATCCTGCAGGCGATTGTGGTTGGCAACCCCTAACAGTGCCAGATCCACCGGTTTGCCGTCCTCCGGCAACCCGTGGGGAGGATAACCCTCCATGGGATCTGCCGCCGAGCTCTGATAATACACACGAAACCGGGTTTGCCCTGAAGCCAGAAAATCCAGCACAAAACTGAGGGTCTGCCCCGACTGCCAATCCATTACAGTACGGGGAGATTGCGCCAGTGGCTGGGTTATCCGATCGCTGCTGAACACCCGGCCCAACAGATGAGGCGCGTGGCCGGATAACAGGGGCATGATACGCAGGGAATCATTGATGGCAACCCAGTGACCTGCCTGCCCGTTCAGTGCCACCAGCCGGCCGGGATCGATCACCGACAGCAGTGAATTGCGCAAGGTTTCACTGCCGTACACCTTTACTGTCGAATCTACTTGCGCGGCAATGTAGGGCACATCCATTGCGTGATCATGATGGGCGTGCGCTACCAGAATGGCATCCAGATCATTGGTGGCCGGCAGATATCGATCAATGACATCCTCACGTACCACCAGATCCCGCAACAGAATCCAATCTTTTATGGGCGGGTTGGAAAAGAAAGGATCAGCCAGCACCGACTGACCGGCATTCTGCAGGTGGACACCACCGGCTCCCAGAAAAACCATATTGAGCCAGGCAGGGTCAGCGGGCTGCTCGGGATAGGGCCCGGCTGCAATGGGGATGATGGGGGGTGGTACGGTGAGTGATACGGTGTCAGATTGCTTCTCGCACCCCCACAGGCACAGTACCACGAGCAGGCCCAATGGCAGCAGCAACGGCACCGGACGGCCTACAGTGTCACCTCAACCGCTGCCGCCACCCGACAGGCCTTGCCCACAGCGGTCTCCACATCCGGTGCCAGCGCCAGCGCCACTCCCAGCCGGCGGCTGCCATCGATATCCGGCTTGCCGAACAAACGCAACTGCGTATCCGGCTCACGCAGGGCAGCGGTCAGGTTACCGTACTGCATGGTGGTGGATGTCCCCTTTACCAAAATCACTGCCGATGCCGCCGGTCCAAACTGCCGGATAACCGGAATGGGCAAGCCAAGAATGGCACGGGCATGCAAAGCGAACTCAGACAGGTCCTGGGAGATCAAGGTCACCATGCCGGTATCGTGGGGGCGAGGTGAAACCTCACTGAAAATCACATCATCGCCTTTCACAAACAACTCCACGCCGAACAGACCGCGGCCGCCCAACGCTTCGGTTATGGCAGCCCCCACCTGCTGGGCTTTCTGCAGTGCCGCCTCAGTCATGGGTTGCGGCTGCCAGGATTCACGGTAATCTCCCTCTTCCTGGCGGTGCCCCACCGGTTCACAAAAGGTGGTGCCACCTTCATGGCGTACCGTTAACAGTGTGATTTCAAAATCGAAGTCAACAAAGCCTTCCACAATCACTTTGCCGGCACCGGCGCGGCCGCCCTGCTGCGCGTAGTCCCAGGCTTTATCGATGTCGGCCTGGTTTTTTACCGTACTCTGGCCTTTACCGGAGGAACTCATGATGGGTTTGACCACACAGGGCAGCCCCACCTGCTCAATGGCGGCCAGGTATTCCTCTTTGCTGGCGGCAAACTGATAAGGCGACGTTTTCAAACCCAGCTCTTCTGCCGCCAGGCGCCGAATACCCTCGCGGTTCATGGTCAGTTGGGTTGCCCGCGCGGTGGGCACCACGTTGAAACCTTCCCGCTCCAGGGCCACCAGGGTATCGGTGGCAATGGCTTCAATCTCGGGCACAATGTAATCCGGCTTTTCCTGCTCGATCACCGCTCGCAGGGCAGCGCCGTCCAACATGGAGATAACATGGCTGCGATGGGCCACCTGCATGGCCGGTGCATTGTCGTAACGATCCACGGCAATCACTTCGCACCCCAGGCGCTGCAATTCAATTACCACTTCTTTGCCCAGCTCTCCGCAGCCACACATCAGCACCCGGGTGGCGCTGACAGAAAGCGGTGTTCCAATGGTCGTCATAGTCAGATCCTTATGCATTGCTCTGGCGCAACCGCGCTTCTACATTGCGCAAAATGTCGCGTTTACCCTCGTTGTCCACATAACCCCACTGGGTGATCTCCCGGCCAGAGCGCAGACATCCGATACACACGTCATCCTCGTCGAGGGCGCACACGCCCACACAGGGTGACAAGACTATCTCCGGTTTAACCTTACTACTGGAATCGTTCATCTGTCTGGAAGTCCCGCTGATACCGTTTAAAATTTTCCACGTAATGCAAAGCACTCATCTTGATGATCATCTCGTGCTTTTGGGTCAACTCTTTCACGACTTTGCCCGGCGACCCCAACACCATGCTGTTATCGGGAATGACCTTGCCTTCAGGCACCAGCGCATTGGCCCCGATAATACAGTTCTTGCCTATCTTGGCATTGTTCAACACCACGGCGTTAATACCGATCAGGGTGTTGTCGCCGATTTCACAGCCATGCAGCATCACTTTGTGCCCGACGGTGACCCCCTTGCCGATGTTCATGGGGATACCGGCATCGGTATGCAGTACCGAGCCATCCTGGATATTGGTACCCTCCCCGATGGTGATGGGGTCATTATCGCCACGCACCACACAGTTGAACCAGATGCTGGCGTTGTTTTCCAGAATAACAGAGCCGATCACCGTGGCATTGTGGGCAACAAAATAATCTTCACCCCGTATTTCAACCTGCTTTTCGCCCAACCGATAGATCATGTATTACCTCTTATGTTCTTATTCAACATTACGCGTATCACTGCCCTCGGTGCCGTTGCCGCCGATCACGTTCGGCATCACCAGTTCAAAACCGGTATCGAATATCCGATTGAAGCAATCGGTAATAAAGTACGCGGTCAAACCCCAGATTTCATAACCCTGGTAGTGATAGCAGGGGATACGATAGCGCACCCCCAGATACTCTTTTACGGTGAAATCCGGCGGCGGTGTTTCCAGAAAATAACGCAGCGGTACCCGGAAGATGCTGTCGATCTCATCCTCACTGGCTACCAACTCCAATTGGTGGGGAATAATACCGATTACGGGCACAACTTTCAGTCCCATTTTCGATACTGACTCGGGCATGGCCCCAACCAACTCCACCTGTTCCGGCGGCAGCCGGATCTCCTCGAAGCTTTCCCGCAGGGCGGTGTGGTAGACGTCATCGTCGTCCACATCCCGTTTACCACCTGGAAAAGCCACTTCGCCGGCATGACTGGTCAAATGATCAGCGCGCCGGGTTAAAATCACGTCCGGCTCCCGGTGATCGGTGATGGCAATCAACACTGCTGCGTGGGCATTGTTCAAGACATCAGCAGCGGGCAGATGCCGGGGGGCCTGTGTTCGAATTCGGGACAACCAGTCCGCCATGGTTCCTCCATACCGGTCAACCTGATGTGTACACTGACGTTCCTGTCCGAATATCGCAGGTGACTGAATTTTTTCAATTAAAGCATCAACATGCCGTGAAATGTGAACTGTTTCAAGGGGCAAACCTGCCCTATTGAGAACCAATCAATCTAACCGGAAACAAAATCACTACGCACTGATACAAAGTGTCTATGCCCAAAGTAAGCTGCTGTTTTTTCAGCCTTAGTCGCCAAGGTTATAAGGCAAAAGCTGCTAATAACGGGGTCTGGACAGAATTCGACCAAAAGGTCAAGGCTATACAAGCGGGGCTTTAAGGGTAGTATAGGATTCAGGGAATGCAAATTTTTATAACTTAATTAGTTATTGCGCATTCCAATGAACATTCATTTCACATTGGGGGCAGGAAGCCAATACACCCAGGCGTGATTGGTTAGCTGAAAGAGGTACGACCCATGAGCTACGATTTACCGGAGTTCGACAAGCTTAGGGAAATGGCGCAGCGTGATCCAGAGCAACTGGAGCGATTACGCATTGAACTATGCGACCGACTAATACAGGAAGCACCAGAGAAATACCGCCGTAAACTTCGCGGCCTGCAATTTCGCGTGGACATGGAGCGCCGCCGTGCCAAAAGCCCCATGGCAGCCTGCATCGCCATTTCCGGCATGATGCACGACTCGTTTGATCGCCTGCGTAACACCTTGAACGAAGCCGCCGGCAATGTAACGCCGGGCTATATGGAAAGCACCGCCGACGACGGTGAAGCAGCCAAGGTTTTACCATTCCGCCGCGCCTGAGAGCGTTGGGTTCTGAGCAGAGAACCCTTATACTGGCCATCGTGTTGAATGATGGTCAGTATAACGATGAAATATTGCAGTGAATGTGGATCCGAGGTTTCCTTTGTTATCCCCGAGGGCGATAACCGGGAGCGCCATGTCTGTGACCGTTGCGGTGTTATTCACTACATCAACCCACGCATAATCGCCGGAACACTGCCCGTGCACGAGGGCAGGATATTGCTCTGTCGTCGTGCCATTGAGCCCCGCAAAGGCTTTTGGACCCTGCCGGCAGGCTTTATGGAGAACGGTGAGACCAGTGCCGAAGCGGCCGCCCGGGAAACCATTGAGGAAGCCGAAGCCGAAGTGCGTCTGCACGGGCTTTATACAGTGTTCAATTTACCCCATATCAGTCAGGTATACCTGTTCTACCGGGCGGACCTGGTGGATGGGCAATACGGCGTGGGCGTTGAAAGCCTGGAAACCCGGCTGTTTGATGAGCAGGAGATTCCCTGGGACGAGCTGGCGTTTCCCACCATCCATCGCACGCTCCGGCACTATTTCAGAGACCGCAAGCTCGATCATTACCCTGTGCATTCGGAAGATCTGACTCCCCCCTATCGTAAACCGCAAACCGATTCACAATAATTTCAACGATCCCCGGGCAGCACCCAGCGCCACTGCTACACTCTTAACAGGTGCTGCACTTTAGATACGGGGCGGAATTTGCACTCTCGTGTTTTTCTAAAACTGATTAGTTTAATGCTGGCAACGCTGGTTACCTCAGCGGTGTTTGCATTCGACAACGTACACCCCATTGAACACATCACTCAGGGGGGATATGCCAATCAGTATTTCTCCCACCTGGAAGACGGCTCCTCCTCACTCACCATTGAATCCATGCTGGAAAACACCTACGAAGACCTGTTTTCTCCGGGCGCGGAAGAGGTGCTGAATCAAGGCTACTCAACATCTGCATTCTGGCTCCACGGCCGTTTTCGTGCAGGGGACAATGCGCCCCACAGTACCCGTTTTTTTGCTATTGAATATTCGCTGCTGGATAACGTTGAATTCTATGTGGTGAAGCAAGGCAAGGTCATCACACAATGGCTCACCGGCGATGCCCGCCCCTTCGACACACGCCCCATTGATCACACCTGGTTTCTGTTCCCGGTAGAATTTGCGGCCGGCGATACCCTGGACATTTACATCCGGGTGGAAAGCACCAGTTCGCTGCGCCTGCCCATCAGTATCTGGGAGCCCTCGGTTTTCTATGACCTGCAACGGCCCCGGCTGCTCACCGAGGGCGTTTATTTCGGCATCGTATTCCTGATGTTCTTCTACAACCTGTGCCTGCTGGCCACCGTACGGGATGTGTCCTATTTTTACTACATTACCTACATCCTGTCGCTGGCCACCTTCCAGCTCTGTATGACCGGTTACGGTTTCGAATACATCTGGCCGGATCATCCCCGCATCAATGAATTCATGCTGCCGTTTTCAGTGAGTGCGGTGGGCCTGTTTATCGTCGCCTTCGGCATGCGGGTGATGGACCTGCAGCGCAATTCCCAGTTGATGTATTACCTGTGCTGTATTCTCATGGTGCTGGAAGCCGCCTCTGCGCTGGTGTCGCTGGTGTTACCCTATGAGGTTGTCATCAGAACGGTGATTGCCCTGGCGCTGCTGGTGTCCGCCGTGATGCTGGTGGCCTCGGTACAGGAAAGCCTGAAGGGAAACCCCACGGCCAAGCTTTTCCTGCTGGCGTATTTCACGCTGCTGGCGGGTGCCGTGGCGCTGGCTTTCGCCTCCATGGGCTGGCTGCCGGCCAACTTCTTTACCATGAATTCGATGATGATCGGGTCGGCGGTTGAAATTGTGGTGTTGTCTTTCGCCCTGGCCGAGAGGTTGAACCAGATCAACAAAGAGAAAACCAAGATGGAGCGGGAAGCCAAGCAATATCTGGAGGACATGAATCAACACCTGCTGCAGACCAATCAGCTCAAGGACGAGTTCCTGGCCACCATCAGTCATGAATTGCGTACCCCGATGAACGGCGTGCTGGGCTGCCTGCAACATCTGCAGCAAAGCGGCCACAACGATAAGGCCAATCCCTATCTGAATTTTGCCGACCGCTCTGCCCGCCATATGATGATGATGGTGGACAGCCTGCTGGCTTACACCGAATTACAATCCGGCAAACTGACGGTACAAAATGAGCCTCTGAAGATCCACGAACTGGTGGAACGCTGCCAGCAACTGTTTATCGACAGCTGTGACAAAAAAGGCGTGACCCTGCGGGTGGACATCAGTGAAGACACCCCCATGATCCTGTTTGGCGATCCCGCCCGCCTCAGTCAGGCCATCAACAACCTGCTGGATAATGCCATCAAGTTCACCCATGACGGGCACGTGGATGTGCAGATATCCAGTACCGCTATTCAACCGGAAAGTCGGCTGCTGCAATTGGAAATCCGGGTATCGGATACCGGCATTGGCATTGAGCAGGACAAACAGGAGCAGATCTTCGAAACCTTCCGCCGCGGCACGGGCAATGCCAAGCAGGGGTATGGTGGGCTGGGTATCGGGCTTTCGGTGGTAAAATCCCTGATGGACAAGATGGGCGGCAGCATTGGGTTTGTGTCACAACCGGGTATCGGTTCCACGTTCACCATGTCGCTGCCCTGTCACTACCAAACCAACGAGCTTACGCAGCGTTGCGATGCCCAGAACCAGACCCGATCCCGTGCCACCAAAACGCTTACCATTTTGGTGGTGGAAGACAATCCGGTGAACCAACTGGTGGTGAAAGGCCTGCTCAAGAAAAACGGTTACGATGTACTGAGTGCCAGCAATGGCGCCGAAGCCTTGGAAAAACTGGCGCATCACACTATTGATATGGTGCTGATGGATTGCCAGATGCCGATTATGGACGGCTTTGAGACCACCCGCAGAATTCGCAACTCTGATCTGGATTACCAAAAAATACCCATCATTGCCGTCACCGCCAATGCCATGTCTGAAGATCGCCATCTGTGCATACAGGCCGGTATGAATGACTACCTGTGCAAGCCCATCGACGCCCAGATCCTCAATCGCAAGGTGATCTACTGGGCCAACCGGCCCGCCCAGACCCGGGCGGTGATGTAGAACCGGCCGCCGTCGTTACCCGGCTACACCGGCTCCAGTTTCACCACATCATAGGCGGGCTCTTCGTAGGGATGAGCCGCTTTCAACGCTGCTACGGCATCAGCGATCAGCCTGGACTCGCACACCAGCTCCACCCGATACTCGGATACCAGCTCCACTTTACCCTGCTCACCGATAAAGGGATTGGCACCGGCCAGGGGCCGAAACTGCCCTTGACCCGAGACTTCCCAACAACACTGGTCATACTCGCCTATTTTGCCGGCGCCGGTGGCAAACACCGCCTGCTTGACCACCTCTTTATGGTCTTCCGGTACAAAAAACACCAGTTTATACATTAGCTGTCAGTCCGGGTTTGGACGACGATGTCCGCAGCCAGGCCCTCGCCGCCTTCCTTGCCATCGGCACCCAGGGATTTGAAATGACAGGCATCGCCGTTATCGACCTGATACATGACGAAATCATTACCCCAGGGATCTTTGGAAAAATCAAAGTCGTTGTCTTCTTTGCCGGTGAACAGCTTGCCCAGATCGTTGGCGCTGAGGGGGCACTTTTTCTTTTCGATATAAAAGAACTCAGAGGCCTTGTTGAGCTTGCGCACATGATCCCTGGCCAGCTCGGCTTTGGCCGCATCATTACCGCAGGCGGCAACCAATAAAGCAATTCCCATCAGCGTGCAGGAGGCAACTCGTTGCTTCGTATACATAGGCTTCATCCTCTTTTTGTTATTATGATTGTGGGCAAAAGGTTATCCCAGCCACTTGCGGCCATTACGGAATAGTCGCAGCCAGACACCCTCTTCGCCCCATCCTTTTGGCGACCAGGAGTTTTGCACCGTACGATACACCCGCTCCGGATGGGGCATCATAATCGTGACGCGGCCATCGAGATTGGTCAGGCCGGTAATGCCCTGGGGTGAGCCGTTGGGATTCGCCGGATACGTTTCCGTCACCTGCCCCCAGTTGTCCACATAACGCATGGCGATACCACCGGCCTGAGCGGCCTGCTCAATCTGCGCCAGTGCTTTGAATTCCGCCCGGCCTTCACCATGGGCAACCGCGATCGGTAACTGGGAACCTTCCATTCCCTGCAACAACACGGAATTGGACTGCTGGATTTCCACCATGCTGACGCGGGCCTCAAAGCGCTCGGACTGGTTGCGCACAAAGTGCGGCCAATACTCCGCACCCGGGATCAGCTCATGCAGGTTACTCATCATCTGGCAACCATTGCACACCCCCAGGGCAAAGGCATTATCCCGCTGGAAAAACGCTTCGAATTGCTGCCGGGCCCGGCTATTGAACAATATGGATTTCGCCCACCCTTCACCGGCGCCCAACACATCACCGTAGGAGAATCCACCACAGGCCACCAGGCCATTGAACTCATCCAGCGTTATCCCACCGGAAAGAATATCACTCATGTGCACGTCCACCGGGGTGAACCCGGCGGCGTGAAATGCACCGGCCATTTCGATGTGACCGTTCACACCCTGCTCCCGCAGTACCGCCACCTTGGGCCGGGCACCGGAACTGATCATGGGTGCCGCCACGTTATCCTGCGGATCAAAGGTGAGCAGGGGGGAGAACCCCGGATCATCCACCCGGGCAATCTGATCAAATTCCTGCTGCGCACATTGGCTGTTATCACGCAAAGCCTGAATCCTGAAACTGGTTTCCGCCCAGGCCTGCTCCAACGCAATGCGGGATTCGTCCAGCAGGATGCCATCCCCCTGCCGAATGGTCACCTGAGCGTTGTCCTGGGGTGCCCCCAGATCAAACACCGTCAGGCCTGCACCCTCCGCCTGCTGTACAATCGCGGCCGCGTCCGCCGCACGCACCTGCACCACCGCGCCCAGTTCCTCGTTGAACAGCGCGGGAATCGCATCACCCAAGGCCGCGATATCCACCTGCACGCCACAGTGACCGGCAAAGGCCATTTCGCACAGGGTGGCAAGCAAACCACCGTCGGATCGATCGTGATAGGCCAGCAGCTTTTCGTCCTGCAACAAGTTCTGCATCAAGGCGAAGAACGCCTGCAGTTGAGCGGCACTCTCCACATCCGCGCACTGATTACCCAGCTGCCGGTAGACCTGAGCCAGCGCTGTCGCTCCCAGCCGGTTCCTGCCGTTACCCAGGTCGATCAACAACAGGCGCGAATCCAGCTGCCGTTGCAATTGCGGGGTAACGGTTTTGCGCACGTCCAACACCGGAGCGAAGGCGGAAATCACCAAAGAGAGCGGCGCGGTCACGCTTTTCTTCTCGCCCTGCTCTTCCCATACGGTGCGCATGGACATGGAATCCTTGCCCACCGGGATGGTAATACCCAACTGCGGACACAGTTCCATGCCCACGGTTTGCACTGTTTCGAACAACGCCTGATCTTCACCGGGGTAGCCGGCAGCGCACATCCAGTTGGCGGAAAGGCGTACATCCGACAGTTTTTCGATGCGGGCACAGGCGATATTGGTGATCGCCTCGCCAATGGCCATGCGACCGGACGCCGGCGCATTGATAAGGGCGGCCGGCGTGCGCTCCCCCATGGCCATGGCTTCACCGGTGTAGGTATCCAGGGTGGATGTGGTGACCGCCAGATCCGATACCGGTACCTGCCAGGGCCCAACACACTGGTCACGGGTGACCAGGCCGGTTACCGTGCGATCACCAATGGTGATGAGAAATTTCTTGCTGGCCACTGCCGGTAACCGCAACACACGGTAAGCCGCTTCCTTCACATCCATCACCGACAGATCCAGCGCGGGCAGCTCCGCGGTTTGGGCCTGGTATTCCCGCAACATCTTCGGCGGTTTTCCGAACAGCACCGGCATGGGCAGATCCACCGGATCATTGTCAAAGTGGGTATCATGCACTGCCAGGTGCATCGCCTCGGTGGCTTCACCAATTACGGCATAGGGACAACGCTCACGCCGACAAATGGCGTCGAAGGTAGCCAGATTCTCCGGCGCCACCGCCAGTACATAGCGTTCCTGGGATTCGTTACACCAGATGGCCAGGGGTGACATGCCCGGCTCATCATTGGGTATGGCGCGCAGATCAAACCTGCCGCCCCGGCTGCCATCCTTTACCAGTTCAGGCATGGCGTTACTGAGCCCACCGGCTCCCACATCATGAATAAAACTGATGGGGTTGGCCTCGCCCCGCTGCCAGCATTGATCAATGACTTCCTGGCAACGGCGCTCAATTTCCGGGTTGTCACGCTGCACCGAAGCAAAATCCAGATCCTCGGCACTGGCACCGGTGGCCATGGACGAGGCGGCACCACCGCCCAGGCCGATCAACATGGCCGGACCGCCCAGCACAATCAGTTTGGCTCCCACCGGAATGCCGCCCTTTTCGACGTGCTCGGCCTTGATGTTGCCATAGCCCCCGGCAATCATGATGGGCTTGTGGTAACCCCGGACTTCTTCACCGTTGACCGTGGTCACTTGCTGTTCGTAGGTCCGGAAATAGCCATTGATATTGGGGCGGCCGAACTCATTGTTGAAACCGGCGCCCCCCAGGGGGCCTTCCAGCATGATATCCAGGGCCGAGACGATTCGGCCCGGCTTGCCATAGGGTTGTTCCCAGGGCTGGACAAAGCCGGGGATGTTCAGGTTGGACACGGTAAACCCGGTGAGGCCCGCCTTGGGTCGGGAGCCGCGCCCGGTGGCCCCTTCATCCCGAATTTCGCCGCCGGCACCGGTCGAGGCCCCGGGAAACGGGGCAATGGCAGTGGGGTGGTTATGGGTTTCCACTTTCATCAGGATGTGTACGGGCTCCTGATTGAACTGGTATTCCCGGGTCTCCGGATGGGGGTAGAAACGGCCACCGGAAAACCCTTCGATGACAGCCGCATTGTCCGCATAGGCTGACAGCACCCCCTCACCACCACATTCGTAGGTGTTCTTGATCATTTTGAACAGGGTGTGACTTTGCTGCCGGCCGTCCACCACCCAGTCTGCGTTGAAGATCTTGTGGCGGCAGTGCTCGGAGTTGGCCTGGGCAAACATCATCAACTCCACGTCGGTGGGATTGCGCTGCAACTCCTTGAAGCTCTGAACCAGGTAATCGATCTCATCCTCCGCCAGGGCCAGGCCCAACGCCAGGTTCGCTTGGACTAAGGCATCACGGCCACCGCCCAGTACATCCACCCGCGACAAAGGTGCCGGCTGATCATGGTGAAACAGCGTCCGGGCATCCTCCACCGCGTACAGTACCGCCTCTATCATCCGGTCATGCAAAACGCCGGTGGCCTTGTGTCTCTGTGAAGCTGAGAGCGCAGCGTCTGCCTGCAGGTAATACGCCACGCCGCGCTCCAGCCGCTGCACTTTGTCCAGACCGCAATTATGGGCAATGTCGGTGGCTTTCGATGACCAGGGGGAAATAGTACCCGGCCGCGGCACCACCAGAATCAATTCGCCGACCGGTTCCTGTGTGGCCACGGCCGGGCCGTACTGCAACAGTGTTTCCAGTACCCTGCTTTCGCTGTCCGTAAGCGGTTCCGAGACCTCCGCAAAATGCATATACTCGGCATAAATCCCTTTTACTTCAGAAACTTGAGCCGTCAGCTCAGCAAGCAGTTTATCACGACGGAAAGACGATAGAGCGGGGGCACCACGAAGTTGTAACATCAGGGTCTCGGCTGGCTATTGGAGTGAAAATCAGGAAGCGGGGATTATAAAGGAAGTGGAATGGGTGAGAAAGGCGCAATGAGATCAGAATCGGGGCACCATGGCGATAGCCCCGATCTGCTTAGCCCACATAGCGGTTGACGATGTTCTCCAATTCCTGCGCCGTGTTTTGGATCTCCTTCTGCAGACGCCCCAGCTCAGACGCCTGGGTGGCGCCGGTGGCAGACGCATCCCCCATACTGTGCAGCGTCCGGCTGATAGAATCCGCAGCTGCGGTCTGCTGTTCCACGGCAGCGGCAATCTGCTCGTTCATGGCACTGATGGAACCAATGCCGCCGGTGATCGCCTGCAACGATTCCCCGGCTTTCAAGGCCTGCTCCACGCTGAGTTCAGCCTGCTTGCGCCCCTCTGCCATCACCCCCACAGCGTTTTTTGACCCATCCTGCAGACGGGCAATCATGTCATTGATCTCCTGGGTCGCCTCCTGGGTGCGCTGCGCCAGGGTTCGCACTTCATCCGCCACCACGGCAAAGCCCCGCCCCTGTTCCCCGGCACGGGCCGCTTCAATGGCGGCGTTCAGTGCCAGCAGGTTGGTTTGATCGGCAATACCCCGGATCACCTCCAATATGGCACCAATGGATTCAGTATCCGCTTCCAGTTTCTGGATAGCGGTGGCGGCCCGCTCTACCTCATCGGCCAGCGAATGGATGGAACGGGTCACATTGTTGACCACAGTCTGGCCGCTATCGGCTTCATTACTGGCATCCCGCGCCGCCTGTGCGGCCGTGGCCGCGTTCTGCGACGCATCGTGTACTGCCGCGCTCATGGAAGCAATGGCTTCCTGAACCTCCTGGATTTCACGCTCGTAGTGGGTACTGCCGCCCGCAGAGTGCTTACTTAATTCCCGGCTCATCACCTTGATGCGATCCAGGTTGCCGGACACCCGTTCGAACACCTCCTGGAAATGGGCCATGGTCTGGTTCACTGCCACCGCTGACGCAGACGCCTCGCCCTCCAGGCGCTGGTCCAGCCTGCGCTTGCCGGCCACCAGCTCCTCCAGAAAGACCGCAACACTGTCGTCTGACCGGGAACCATTGCTCAGGATCACTGCCGCAACGACGCCCGCCACCAGTGCGATCAGAACTCCGCCCCCCAGCACCAACCACCCGCCGTCCGCCGCGGAAACAGCCCAGGCCAAATAGCCCAACTGCAACACACCCAATACGCTCAGGGCGCTCAAAATCCGTACGTTAGCAGCCATTTTCCCAAGCCTCACACCTTGAATAGTCACGTTGGTTAAGCTTAGGCAAGGTCCCTCCAAGCTGCAAAAAAGATGAATTGTAAATTGGGTCACATTTAAATTCGTTATTTGTATATAAACGCCTGGTTTTATGCGATCTGTTACACATTGAAATCGACTTTAGGCCCTTATGCGGATATAATTCGTTCACTTTTTATACAAATTTAAGCTGACGAACAGTTCACAGATTTTGCAAGAATTGCCGGCACGCCCTGCAACTCTCTGAAACCGTTACTGTTTAGATTCAATGTCAGTGGGTACAGGGATCAGCCTGCAGGCTAAACAGGGATTCTGTTAATACGACAACGATTTATGAACGCGATAACATGGCTGATCAAAACCATCATGGGTGCCGCGCTGGCAGCAGGATTCCTGCTGGTACCAGCCTGCCAACCCAATTTACCCCTGCTGGAGCAAGTCCGGCAAGAGGGGGAATTGGTAGTGGCCACTCAGGAAGGTCCCACCATGTACTATCAGGAATGGGATCGGGAAACCGGCTTCGAGTTTGAACTGGCCCGGGCCTACGCCGATTATCTTGGTGTCAAACTCAGGATTCAAACCTACAGCGACCTGGGTGAGCTGCTGAAGGCGGTACGCAGCGGTGAGGTACACATGGCCGCAGCCGGCCTCACGGTGACACCACAACGGAGCCGTGAATTTCGTTTTTCATCCCCCTACCAGCAGATCAGTCAACAGCTGATCTATCATTCCGACCACTCAAAACCCCGCACCCTTGATGACCTGATCGGCAGAAAGCTGGTGGTGATCGCCAACAGCAGCCACTCAGAAAACCTTGAACGGCTGCAGCGGGATCATCCCGGCCTGAACTGGGAGGAAAAATCCAACAGCTCTGCCCTGGCGCTGCTCAATATGGTGAACGACGGGCAGGCGGATTATGCGGTGCTGGATTCCAATGTCTTCAACACCTACCGCTCGGTTTTCCCTGAGTTGCGCACCTCGCTGGAGTTAAGCGGCCCTGAACCGTTGGCGTGGGCTTTCTCCAGCACCACGGATGGCTCCCTGTTCACCTCTGCGGAGTTGTTTTTCAATGAAGTCAATGAGAGCGGCGCATTGGAAGAGTTACGCATTCGCTTTTTTGGCCACCGGGAGTTTGACTATGTAGGTGCACGCACCTTTCTGTCCCACCTGGATTCCCGCCTGGTGAAATTCGAGGAGACCTTCAAAGCCTCCGCCAAGGAACTAAACCTGGACTGGCGCCTGCTGGCGGCCATCGGCTACCAGGAATCACTGTGGAATCCCAACGCCATTTCCCCCACCGGGGTCCGTGGCCTGATGATGCTGACCCGGCGCACCGCCAAGGAAATGGGCGTCAGCAACCGGCGGGATCCGGAGCAAAGCATTCAGGGTGGGTCCCGCTATTTCAAGAAGCTCTACAAGCGCTTACCACAAGCCATCGCCGAACCGAACCGCACCTGGTTTGCCCTGGCGGCTTACAACGTCGGATACGGGCATTTGATGGATGCTCGCCGACTGGCGAAGAAAGACGGCATGGATCCCAACGACTGGTTTGATGTGAGGCAGAAACTGCCCTTGTTGCTGCAGCGGGAATACTACTCGCAAACCCGTCACGGCCGTGCCCGCTCCGGGGGCCAGTCGGTGATTTATGTACGTAATATTCGCCGCTACTATGAAGCGCTGGTGTGGGCAACCGAACGAAACTATCACCGCTATACCCCCACCCCCCAGCGTTTGGTGGCGATGCGCGAAGCACTGGTTCACTGAGCAGGGCTTACCTCTGGCATCAGGATTGCGCCACTAAGGTTTAGCCCTGCTGTTTATGTTGGCGCTTCAGGCGCCGGCGCATTGCAAAAAATCCGCTCATCAGGGCACTGCATTCTGCCTCCAGACACCCCCCCTCATAGCGCACTTTATAGTTCACAAACGGCTGATCAAAGAAGCGTTGCGCACTGACAATGGCACCCGCTTTCGGTTCACGGGCCCCGAACACCACCCGGTCCACCCTGGCATGCAGCAGGGCGCCCGCGCACATGGAACAGGGCTCCACCGTCACATACAGGGTTGAACCGGGAAGCCGGTAATTGCGTTCCTGCTCACAGGCGCGGCGTAACGCCACAATTTCAGCGTGGCTGGTGGGATCGTTGTTTGCAATGGGCCGGTTATAGCCCTCACCCAAAACCACCGCCTCACGCACAATCACCGCGCCAACCGGTACTTCCTGCTCCGCCGCCGCCTGCTGCGCCAACACCAGGGCGCGCCGCATCCAGAGCAGGTCCTGATCAGAGAATGAGTGTTGGGTTGTGTTCATGGGCAGGTTCTACTGTGCCAGCCTGTAGTGCTGAAATGGGAGGGAATAACCGGCAACATATCACGATTGGAAAAACCTGCCAATCAGTGCAGCGGGGTGAGTATGCCGGTCTCAGCTCAACACCACCGGCTGGCTGCGCACCGACGCATAGTAGATCAACGGAATCACCACCAGCACCAGAACGGTTGAAAACAGCAGCCCGCTGACGATGGTGGCAGCGATGGGGCCCCACAGCAGGGACTTGCCGCCGATCCCCAGGGCCAGGGAAAATAAACCGGCGATGGTGGTGGTTGAGGTAATCAGGATGGGCACCACGCGGCGGCGGCCGGCGTATATGGTGGCGTGCAGGGGGCTCATGCCCGATTTCAGGCGACTGTTGGCGGCAGAGATCAGGACGATAGCGGAGTTCACCGAAATGCCCGACAGGGCCACCACGCCGTACATGGAGGTAAAACTTAACGGATTGTTGGTAAGCACCAGGCCGAACACCACACCGATAAAGGCCAGCGGCACCGAAACCAGGATCATCAGGGGTTGCAGATAACTTTTGAACTGGGTGCCCAAAATCAGGTAAATCAGGCCCAATCCCATGGCGAACAGCATGCTGATGCCGCTGAGGTTTTCTTCAATGTCATCCAACACCCCGGAAAAATCCAGACTGATGCCCGGGTGTTGGGCACGAATGGTATCCCAGTAGGCCCGGATCAGGTCATTGGCCGCCACCGCATCCAGCTGCGTCTCATCGATGTCCCCGTTGATGGTGATGGAACGCTTGAAATTGTAGTGGCGGATATTCTGGTAGCCGGAGCCGTACTCTGCCTGCAGCAGCGTACTCAGGCGCACAGTCCCGCCATTGGCGGTAGTCAGGGTGGTGCTCAGCAGAGCGTCCAGATTGTCCTCGCTGCCGGTACGCGCCAACAACCGGATATCCACCTCTTCACCCAGGTTTTGATAGCGCCCGATCAGCAGGCCGTCTACCCGGCTTTGCAAGGCGGCGGTGACCACCTGCGGTGCAATGCCGGCGCGCTGGATGGCGTCGCCATCCAGGGTGAGTTTCAATTGCGGACTGCCGGTTTTGAAATCTGTGTTGATGTTTTTGAAGCGTGGGTCCGCCTGCAGGTGGGCCGAGATTTTATCCACCACCGCCTGAATGTCCTCGAAACGGTCACCGCGAACCTTAACACTCACCGGTTGCCCCACCGGCGGACCATCCTCCAACACCAAAACGGACACCTTGGATTCACCCAATTGCTCCCCCACTGCGTCCTCCACCGCCGCAATCAGGCTGTAGGTGTCACGCATGTCACCGCGAATGGGGTTAAGGCTGATGAAAGCCTGGCTGTAGTTTTCACCGAAATAAGGCTCGGTCTGGGTAAACATGATGCCACTGTAGGCAACAGTGGCCCGCACTTCTTCCGGCTCCAACACCGCCAGAGCCTTGCGTTCCAGTTGTTCGGCAACGGCCATGGAATCGTCGATGGTATAACGGGCCGGGGATTCCGCATTGATGTACAACAACCGGTAGGGGTCGGCGGCAAAAAAGTTCACGTTGATCACACCACCGACCAGCAACAGGACAGCCAGTGCCGCAACACCCACAATCCCCAGCAGGGAACGCACCGGATGACGCATCACCCGGATCAACAACAGGCTGTAGTAATGGCGGATATTGCGGGAAAAGTGCTGGCGTTTGCGCTGCAGTGCCGAGGTTTTGTCAAAGTTAACCCGCATCACGGAAACATGGGCCGGCAGCATCCAGAACGCTTCCAGCAGGCTCACCGCCAGGGCGATGCACACCACCATAGGAATCACCCGCAGAAAATCCCCCATGATTCCGGGCAGCAGCATCAGCGGCAGAAAAGCAGCGATGGTGGTCAGCACGGAGGTGAACACCGGTGCTGCCACTTCCTGCAGTGCCGCCATGGCCGCCTCCATGGCAGAGCCGCCCTGTTGCAGACGATAGTAGATGGTTTCCACCACCACCACGGCATCGTCCACCAGCATCCCCAGGGCGATCACCACACCCAGCAGTACCGTGTTGTTCAGGCTCATGCCCATGGCGTGAAGAATGAAAAAGGTGGCGGCCAGGGTAAAAGGAATACCAATCCCGGTGAGCAGGGCGATACGCCCGCCCAGGAAGATAAACACCACCAGTATCACCAGGCTGAGGCCGATGCCCGCGTTCCACTGCATGGTGCGGATGGCGTCCCGGGTGCTGATGGTCTGGTCGTCCACCAGGGCCAGGTGATAACCCTGGGGAATCACCACCGCCTGCTGCCGCTCGATGAACTGGTTGAGGTTGTCCAACAATTGCAGGGTGTTGGCCTGTTCCTGTTTGGTGATATTGAACATGATGGCCGGCTGGCCCTGATAGTGGGCAAGAATCGATGGCTCGGCGCTGCTGCGATAAATCTCCGCCAGGCTGCCCAGGGGCACCACTCCCTGAGCCGTCACCACCGGAAAGGCTTCCAGCTCATCCAGGGAGCTGCTGGTGCCTTCCAGCCGCACCAACCAACGGCCGTTCGCCGTGTTCATATCCCCAATGGCCACATCACTGAAATAGGCACGCACAGTGTCCGCCAGATCGTTGGGGTTGATGGCGAGCCCGAGCAGTTTTTCCGGATAGAAGGCAATGCGCAACTCCGGATCTTCGCTGCCCATCTTCAGGACTTCGTCCACCCCCGGTTGCCGCTCCAGGGCCAGTTTCAGGTCGGCGGCATAACGGCGGAAGGCTTCGTCAGGGGATTGCGCGGTCAGCACCAGGCTCGCCGTAGGGAATCCGGAGGAAGAGGTGATCTCGCGAATCTGCGGGTCGAGTGCCTCATCAGGCAATTGATCGGTATACACGTTCTGCACTTCACGGCGCAGATCCGCCACCCGTTCCCGGAACTCGGTTTTACTCAGTTGGTTGAAGCGTACCAGAATCGATGACACACCTTCGCGACTGGTGCTGGTCACAAAGCGCAGATCCCGCACTGTACTGCTGATGGTATCCTCAATCGGGTCGGTTACCCGCTTTTCCACGTCGATGGAAGAGGCGCCTGGCAGCGCAGTGGTGATGTCAATCCAGTTAAAGTTGATCTCCGGATCCCGGGCCCGGGGCATTTCCTGATAGGCCAGGATACCGAGGATAATCACCAGGCCAAAGGTAAGGTTGGCCAGTACGTGGTTTTCAAGAAAACGGCGCAACAGGTTCACGGCAAGGGCTCACCTGAATTCAACGGGCCCAGCCCCTTCACCACAATGGGGGTATCCTCTGCCATCGCCAGTGGCGCACTGCGGCCGGGGATGGCATTGGGCAGAGCAATGAAGTGCGCCTTGCCTTGCTGCTTGATGAAAACGCCCCATTGCCCATCCCGCTTCACCACATACTGGGAGGGAACGAAGCTGCGGGGATCGGTCCAGACCAGTTTGCCGGCGGTACCCGGTGGCGGTGTATCACCGTGAAACGCCAGGCGGATTTCCTGATCACGGGTTTCGGTATTCACAATACCACCGGCGCGCAGCAGGGAAACCGGATAGCTCTGATCGGCGACGAACACCAGGTCCGCTTGGCTCAGTTGCGCAACTTCCCGAGGGTTAACCAGGGCGGACAGTTCCAGTTGCCGGGTATCCACAATGGTGATCAGGGGCGTGCCGACGGCGGCCAGTTGGCCCACGTTGGCAATACGCTGGGTAACGATGCCATCAAATGGCGCCTTGATCTGGCAACGTTTCACATCCAGCTGTGCCTGCTGCAAATTGATTTCGGCCTGTTGCAGCTCCGCTTGCCGGGCGATGGCTTCGGCGTTGGCGGTGTCGACGTTCTCCCGGGATGCCAGATCCTTCTGCATCAACTGGGTAGCACGATTCTGCTGGGTTTTGGCCAGATCCAAACGGGCCTGGGTGATGGTGATACCGGCCTTTGCCAGTTGCAGTGACAGATTGAAATCCGTGCAATCCAGTTGCAGCAGTATTTCACCTTGCTTGACCTGCTGACTGACACCCACCGGAATGGCAGTGACCGTGGCCTGCAGTTGGGCACTGAGGGTGGTGTGATTCAGGCTGACAGCGGTGGCGGGCGCCTGGCGGGCGGGATGCTCGGCGATCTGTGCCAGAGTCAGGGTGCGTTTGCTGTCAGCCGCGTACAGGTTGTGGGTCAGGCCGACACCCAGGGTCAGGAATAAAAGACAGAGTTTCCGCGTTGCTGTGGTCATAGAAATCTGAACGTTGAAAAAAGAACTGGCAGCATAGCGAGACGATTATGGCAATGCAACGCGCATCAATAATCAATTACGCAAAAACACCCGGCTGAGGTTTAGCCGATTTCGGTGACCCAAACATTCACTACCATGTTGGTTCCCGCTGGCCCATGGAAAGACCCGGCGATGGGCGGTACGGATTGCGGTAATCTCGCCACCGCGACCGGAATATGCTCTGCCCCGACAATATTACCAATGGTTGGATCAAAGCCTTTCCATCCGGCCCCAGGAATAAACACCTCAGCCCAGGCATGGGTGGACCCGGACTGCCCAAACTGACAGGAGATGTGATCCGAGTAGAGATAGCCGCTGACAAAGCGGGCGGCAAACCCCAACTGCCTGGCCGCCGTGATAAACAGGCAGGCAAAATCCCGGCAGGAACCTGAGCCCCATAACAGGGTTTGTTCTGCTGTCTGCACCCCTTCCTCTTCCCGTCTGCGGTAGTGCATGGATTGATAGATCAGTTGGTTCAACTGCAGCAATAAGGCGAAGGTTTGTATATTGTCGTTGCGCTGCCAAAGGTGGCTCATCCAATTGCTTAGCGCAGGGATTTCACTATATTGAACCGGATTCATATACGGGGCCAACAGCGTTGTATCTTCAAGGTTGTAGCGGAATGGATAATTAACCGCGTAATCCGCAACCAGAAAATCATGGGGCGCCTGATCGTATTTTTGGATGATGACCTCACTTTTTACAGTCAGGTGCTGCGTACCGGTGCTGAAGGTCGCCGCTGCAACGGAATTGCCTTCCACATCCCGATGCCAGCGCAATGTTGCCGCAGGGGAAATATCCAATATCAAGCTTTCTATACGCAGCTCATGCCCCTCCCGAGGCCGCAAGCGCAAGGTGTGAGGCAGCAGTTGAACCACAGCAGAAAAGTCATAATCTGTTTGATGTACAATTTTATAACGATTCATAACTGCCACCAGCACTTTTGCACAGCCCGTTGGGATACACCTTAAACATCAACGCGTGTCACAATGGTTCCCCCTTTTTTTGAAAGGTTCATCACATTCCCAGCCGTCACCCCGGCTATTGAGATGGGCATTGTCGGGCAGGCGTATAAGAGAACAGGATTGTGCCTGCTTTTCATAGCCTCGCTCACAACGCCAGCCATCACCATCATCGTTCAGGTAGGCATTTTCCGGAGGATCAACTTGGAGACACCCCTGCCGGGTCTTTTTGTAGCCACGCTGACATTGCCAATATTTCCCACGGCGATCAAGATAAGCATTCTCAGGTATATCCATGGCGACACAGTGGCCACGTTCCTCTTCGAAGCCTCTCATGCACTCCCAACCTTTATCGTGAGACGAACCGGTTGCATATGCGTTTACCGGGATAATGATTTTGCTGCAGGAGTTATCAAGCGCCTTATAGCCCTGCACGCAGTCCCAGCCCGGGCCATAGTTTGACCCATTCAAAACGGCGTTTTCGGGAATGTCGATTTCAATACACTCGGTTTGATTGCCGCTAAAATCGGCCTTGTCTGCCTTGTAACCGCGCTCACATTCCCACCCTACACCATATTGCCTATCCACCAGGTAGGCATTGGGCGGCACGTTTATCTTTATACAGGTTTCATTTTCTTTCAAATAGCCCCGATCACACGCCCAGTCTCGGCCATAGGCGTTGAGACTGGCGTTTTCCGGTACTTTAATTGGGGCGCAACGATCCCTGACTTTCTTGAAGCCGCGCTCACATTCCCAGCCGTCACCATAGGTATTATGGTAAGCGTTTTCAGGCAGGTTTTCCGTGGTATCGCTTTGTGCCCTCAGGGTTGCAGAGCAGAGCGTTAAAGCAATCGTCATCGCACTGATCTGCAACCATATTTTACTGAGTTTCAATTTCATGGGTTCAATCCTCACTCGTCCAACAAACGAGTTCATGGCGCATCCTGCGTGGTGTAAATTCTTTGCGCACAAAAGATGAAGTCATGATTCGAAATAACTTACTGTTAATGACAGTCTTTTAAAGTGACCCGGTGCTTTGGGGGCGCTGATCATTCTTTGCTTTTTTCGCCGCCTTTTTCTCTTTCTGGGTCATTAAAGGCGCCTTCTTGGTTTCTTTATTACCTTTTCGTTCCTTGCTCATACATTACTCCGATTGCGGATTAAGTTGTTCTATCTTGGCATTCATGCCTTTGAGGTATTTAAAAAGATCGCTTCCGGTCGACAATACGATGGTAGTGTTTTTACCAACGATTTCAGGATAAGAAGCCATTGTGCGCGTGAACTCGTAGAATTCCACGGACTGGGGCGTTTGATTGTAGGCACTGGCGTAGATTTCGGTTGCCTTGGCATCGGCCAAACCACGAATTTCTTCCACTTGACGATAGGCTTCGGACTGGATTTTATTAAGGTCGCGCACCCGATTACCCCGTATTCTCGCCGCCTCGCCATTGCCCTCGGACAGAAACCGCTCGGCGATCTGCCGCCGCTCACTGATCATACGGTCGTAAATTTTCGGCCGTACGCTTTCGTTATAATTAATACGCTTAAAACGTATATCCAACAGCTCTATACCGAACACACTCACTTTTTCAGCCGCTGCAGTGAATATTTCCCGTTCAACCAACTGGCGGCCTTTCTCAATAGGCACCAACGCCCCCACTATGGGGCCTTGCTCAGTGGGTGATGCAGCGTCTTCACCAAGGACAGCAGTATCGATAAGTGGCTCCCTGCCTTTGGTGGTGCGGATAATTTCAATCAGTTCATGTTTGGCCACCGCATTTCGTGTTTCGCTACCCAGAATATCATCCAGCCTTGATTGAGCACTGCGCTCATCCTGCAGGCGCAGAAAATACTGCAACGGATCGACAATCCGCCAACGGGCAAACAGATCGACAGAAATATAGAGCTTATCCTTGGTGGGCATATCAGAGGGTGCGCCATCCCATTCCAGCACACGCTTATCGATGGGATTTACCTCTTGTACAAAGGGGATTTTGAACTTAAGGCCCGCTTCGGTAATGGGCTCACCCACCGGCTTGCCAAACTGGGTAATGATGACCTGCTCAACTTCATCAACGGTGTACATGGCGCTGGCGCCGACGAACACACCACAAAGCAGCACGATTAACAGACCAACCAGGGAAACGTTTTTCATTGTTGCTGCTCCTTCTGCCGGTTCAGATTAAGCAACGGCAGTAAACCCGGCACGGAATCGTCCATCAACACTTTTGAGGTTATCTCCGGCAAGACACTTTGCATGGTTTCAATGTAGATTCGGCGCCGTGTGACTTCCGGTGCCTTTTGATACTCCGCAAACAACGCATTGAATCGCAGGGCATCACCCTCGGCTTCGTTTATACGTTTTAGGCGATAGCCATCCGCCTCTCTGATTCGCTGATCCTTTTCGCCCTCAGCCAGCGGAATCACTTTGTTGTATTCCCGCCGTGCTTCATTTATGAGTTTTTCTTTCGATTGTTGCGCCTGATTCACCTCATTGAAGGATTCCTGTACCGGTCTGGGCGGATTGATATTCTTCAATTGCACCTGATCAATGCTGATACCCATCACGTATTTGGTGGATAACTCCTGCATTTTAATCAGCGCTTCAACCTCAATCTCCTGCCGGCCTATGGTAATTACTTCATCGACCGTTCGATCCCCTACCACCTCCCGCATAACCGACTCTGATACATAACGGAGCGTTTCCGCAGGCTCGCGCACTTCAAACAGAAACTTGACCGGATCGGATATGCGGTACTGCACGACCCATTCCACCAGCGCAGCGTTCAGGTCACCGGTCACCATTTGCGTTTCACGGCCACCGTCGCGAGTGCCCTGATAGGGATCGCGGGCACCGAGTGTGGCGAACCCAAACTCCTGCTTTAGTTGCCGTTTAACCGGAACAATGGTCGTTTTATCAATACCCAGTGGCAGCTTGAAGTGTAAGCCGGGGGGCACTTCTTTGAGGTGGTTTCCAAATCGCTGCACGACCGCGACCGAATCGCTGGGCACAGTGTAATAGGCAGACCATATGCTCAGGGCCACAAACAACAGCAGGCCAATAGTCAGTATTTTCACCAAGCCGGTGCCATTATTGTTGCCAGAGCCGCCCCCGAATAAACCTTTTAATCGGTCTACCGATTCTTTAAGGGCCAACTCAAGATCAGGAGATGATTGGGAAGGAGAGCCCCATGGGGAGCCGGAATCATCATTTTGTGACGGCATTGAAACGCCTTTCAGTAGGAACAGACAAAATAGTCTGTCCAACCTGATATGGGGGTGGAATTCCCGATTGCAAGGCTAGCCCGAGGAAATAGCGCTTATGGCACCGAATACGGCCTCGGCTTTTGCCTTACTGTTGCCTTACTCTCGCTGGTTTGTAACAGCGCCTCGCGGCCCGGACGGGCCGCGAACCTGTGTTGCGCATTGACACAGCATCGCGCCCAGTCTAGTTTCAAGCCATGACGTCCGCCCCCCACTGGATTTTCTTGGCGGAATTCCTTGGCGGATCTGTTTGCTCACTTACTCTGTTGCCTGGCCACCACCCTTGCCAAACCTCGGTGGTTTGCAGCCACTGCCAAATAAGAGGAGACCATATCGTGAACCTGAGACTTTCGCGGCGTCACATCTTAAGGTTTATCGGCAGCGCAGCCCTGCTGGGCCTGGCCCCCTCGATCACGTTTGCCCGCAAAAATCCATTGCAAAAACTCATTCTCTCCAGCGGCGAAAAAATTCCCGCCATTGGCATGGGCACCTGGCAAACATTCAACGTCGGTAACGATCCGCAACTGCGGCGGCAGCGCACCGACGTGTTGAAGAAGTTCTTCGAATATGGCGGCGGCATGGTGGACTGCTCCCCCATGTACGGTTCCTCTGCCGAGATGGTGGGATATGCCCTGAAACAACTGGGCTTTCCAAAGACACTTTTTTCGGCGGAAAAGATCTGGACATGGAACGGCGATGCCACCGGGCAGCAGGTGTCAGAACAGGCTGAAGCCTGGAGCCTCGAGCGTTTCGACCTGATACAGGTGCACAACCTGACGAGCTGGCAGGATCATCTCGCCAATCTGGAAGCGATGAAACAGGCGGGAAAAATCCGCTACATCGGCATTACCACTTCCCACGGCCGCCGGCACCGGGAACTGGAAAAGATCCTGCAGACGAAGGATCTGGACTTTGTCCAGCTCACGTACAACCTCACCCACCGGGAAGCAGAACAGCGCCTGTTGCCGCTGGCCCGGGAGCGGGGCATCGCGGTGATCGCCAACCGTCCCTACGATGGCGGGAGCCTGATCAAACCGTTGCAACGCCATGAAAAGGTACCGGCCTGGGCCGCTGATGAACTCAACTGCCGAACCTGGGCCGACTATCTGCTCAGGTTTATCGTCTCTCACCCGTCGGTCACCTGTGCCATCCCCGCCACCACCCAGGTTGCCCATATGCAGGAAAATATGGAGGCGGGCCGTGGCCCAATGCCCGATGCAAGCCAGCGCCAGCGGATGATAAACGACATCCGCAGCCTGTGAGATTTTAATTCAATGGAAGAATGGTCCACCTACGCCGTCGCTAACTTTATCCCCTTTACCGCAGAGGTGTACCTGCGGCTGATCGAGCGGGTTAATGCCGCCTGGTGGCCCCTGCATCTGGCCACCACGGTGATCGGCATTGGCGCACTGGCATTGGCATTCACCGGTCGCCGCCTTGCGGGCCCCTTGCTGGCTCTGCTCTGGGGCTGGGCTGCCTATGGCTTTCTGCAGCAGTTCTACGTCAACCTCAACTGGGCGAGTGTCTGGTTTGCCCGCGGGTTTTATCTGCAGGCGCTGCTGCTGACGCTTTTAATATTCACCACCCACCAGGGCAGCAAGGTTCCGCCTGCACGTCTCCGGTCGGGGGTGCTGCTGGCCGCTCTAGGTCTGTTTTGGCCCCTGATCTCCCTGATTGGACGGGGTACCCTGCGGCAAACCGAAGTCGTGGGAATCCATGCAGATCCCACCACCATATTTGCCCTTGGGGTGATACTGCTAATGCAGCGCGGCTGGTGGCTATGGGTGTTGCTGCCGATGCCACTGCTGTGGTGCTTGATCAGCGGCCTGAGCCTGTGGGTGCTGGGCCAGTTCCAGGCGGGATTACTGTTGGCCGCGCCGATGACCGCCATACTGGGGTTGTGCTGGAGAACACCGAAAGAGTGACCGGTGCGGTCACTCCCACTCGATGGTTGCCGGTGGCTTGGATGAGATGTCGTAGGTGACCCGGGATATGCCCGGAATTTCCTGGATAATCCGGCTGGACACTTTTTCCAGCAGATCGTAAGGCAGGTGCGCCCACCGGGCCGTCATAAAATCGATGGTTTCCACTGCCCGAATCGCCACCACATACTCGTAACGCCGACCATCACCGGTGACGCCAACGGATTTCACCGGCAGGAAGACGGCAAACGCCTGGCTCACCTTGTGATACCAGTCTGCCTTGTGCAATTCCTCGATAAAGATATGGTCCGCTTCCCGCAGGATATCGGCGTATTCCTTTTTCACTTCACCCAGGATACGCACGCCCAGGCCCGGGCCGGGGAATGGGTGGCGATAGACCATGTCATAGGGTAAGCCCAGCTCCAAACCAATTTTGCGCACTTCATCCTTGAACAGCTCCCGCAGAGGTTCCACCAGCTGCATTTTCATGTGCTCAGGCAAACCACCCACATTGTGGTGGGATTTGATCACATGGGCTTTGCCGGTTTTGGAACCCGCGGATTCAATCACGTCAGGGTAAATGGTGCCCTGGGCCAGCCATTTGATCTCGTTGAGCTTGCTGCTTTCGGCATCGAACACATCAATGAAGGTATTCCCGATGACCTTGCGCTTGTGTTCCGGATCATTTATGCCTTTCAGGTTGCCCAAAAACAGGTCTTCCGCATCCACCCGGATCACACGAATGCCCATGTGCTGGGCAAACATGTCCATCACCTGATCCCCTTCCTTCAGGCGCAGCAAGCCATTATCAACAAACACACAGGTGAGCTTGTCGCCAATGGCTTTATGCAACAGGGCCGCCACCACCGAAGAATCCACACCACCGGACAACCCCAACAGAACTTCATCATCCCCCACCTGTTGCTGTACCCGGGCCACCATATCGTCGATGATGTTGCCCGCCGTCCACAGGGCATCACAGCCACAGATTTCCCGCACAAAGCGTTTCAGCAGCTCACCGCCCTGCTTGGTGTGAGTCACCTCCGGATGGAACTGCACGCCGTAGAGTTTTTTCGCTTCACAGGCCATGGCCGCAATGGGTGCGCTGGCGGTTTCTGCTATGCACGTAAACCCCGCTGGCAGCGCCACCACTTTGTCGCCGTGGCTCATCCACACGTCCAGCTTTTTATCACCGGCGTGATCATCCAAACCGGTCAGCAGCTCACCACCATCCTTTACTTTCACTTCCGCATAGCCGAACTCCCGGTGCTCCGAGCCGGCCACCTCGCCGCCGAACTGGGCCGCCATGGTCTGCATGCCATAGCAAATGCCCAGTACGGGTACGTTCAGGTCAAACACCACCTGTGGGGCCCTTGGGGTGTCATCCCCAATCACGGATTCCGGGCCACCGGACAGGATAATTCCCTGGGGCGCAAAGGCCTTGATGGCATCCGGGTCTGCATCGCAGGCCCACAACTCACAGTACACCCCGATTTCCCGAACCCGGCGGGCAATCAGTTGCGTGTATTGGGAGCCAAAATCCAGAATAAGGAGGCGTTGCGCGTGAATGTCGGTCATGATGAATCGGATTCCGTGGTATTAACTGTCACACAGTCGCTGCTGAAACTGAAAGGCCAGCCGCCCGTCGGCGGGTTCGGCTGGCCATCCTGAGAAATCGGTGATCGGCTTAGGAACGGTAGTTCGGCGCCTCTTTGGTAATGGTCACATCGTGCACATGGCTCTCCTTCATGCCGGCACCGGTGACCCGCACGAAAGTGGGCTTGGTGCGCATGTCTTCAATGGACGCACAGCCGGTGTAACCCATGCTGGCCCGCACCCCACCCATCATCTGATGAATAATCGCGGAGATCGGCCCTTTATAGGGCACGCGGCCCTCGATGCCTTCCGGCACCAGTTTTTCCACCCCCTGGGAGGCATCCTGGAAATAGCGATCGCTGGAGCCCTGATTCTGGGCCATGGCCCCCAGGGACCCCATACCGCGATAGGCCTTGTAGTAACGGCCCTGATACAGCTCCACTTCGCCAGGGGCTTCTTCCGTACCCGCCAGCAAACCGCCGACCATAATAGCATGGGCGCCCGCCGCGATGGCCTTGGCAATGTCGCCGGAGAAGCGGATGCCGCCATCGGCAACCACCGGAATATCACGATCTTTCAACGCCTCTACCACATTGCCCACCGCCGAAATCTGGGGTACGCCAATGCCGGACACGATACGGGTGGTACAAATTGAGCCGGGGCCGATGCCCACCTTGACGCCATGGGCGCCGGCGTCGGCCAGGGCCAGAGCCGCTTCCGCGGTGGCGATGTTGCCACCGATCACCTGCACGTCGGGGTAGTTGTGGGTGACCCAGCGCACCCGCTCAATGACGCCCTTGGAGTGTCCGTGAGCGGTATCCACCACCAGCACGTCCACACCGGCTTCCACCAGGGCATGAACCCGTTCCTCGGTACCGTCGCCGGTGCCCACCGCGGCTCCTACCCGCAACCGCCCCTGATCATCCTTGCAGGAATGGGGGTAGGCTTCGGCTTTGAGGATATCGGTGTTGGTGACCATGCCCTTGAGGCAAAAATCATCGTCCACCAGCAGGATCTTCTCGATCCGGAATTTGTGCAGTAACCCCTTGATCTCATTGGTGCTGGCCCCTTCCTTCGCGGTGACCAGTTTATCTTTTGGCGTCATGATGGCGGAAACCGGTTGATCGTAGCGATCTTCAAAGCGCAGATCACGACTGGTGACAATCCCCACCAGTTGCTCGCCTTCCACCACCGGCACACCGGAGATGTTATTGATCTGGGTGATCTCAATCAGCTTGCCCACCGTGGTGTCAGGGGGTACGGTGATGGGATCACGAACCACACCGCTTTCAAATTTCTTCACTGCCTTGACTTGCCGCGCCTGTTCCTCGGCCGTCATGTTCTTGTGCAGAATGCCGATCCCCCCTTCCTGCGCCATACTGATGGCCAGGCGTGATTCGGTCACGGTGTCCATGGCTGCGGACACCAACGGGATATTCAGGGTAATCTCGCGAGTGAGCCGGGTTTTCAGTTGTACGTCCCGGGGCAGGACCTCTGAATAACCGGGCAAGAGCAGAACATCATCAAAAGTAAGCGCTTCCTGAGCAATACGTAACATGCAGTGCCAGCCTTGTTGCAGGGGGGAATAATTAAACGCGCCATTATAGCAAAGCTCTGAGGCTGTTGAAATATGGCGCTGATGTCCAAAAGCGGGATGATAGTAGTAGATGCCCACGCAAACGGTTGCCTGGGGCTACCGCACAACTCGGCCCAGTAACGCCAGTAACATTGAAACGGGCCACCGGGCTGGTTATTTTGACCTCAAAAACCACTTATAGATGCACAAAAAATCAATATAATCATTTAAGAAAGCTAACAATCAGACCAAGAAAGGCTTTTCCATGCAAATCGACCCGTTCTTCCAGGTTCCCCAACGCAGCGTGAACACCTCTATGGGCGCAGTGGAGGTCCCCGTGCTCTATAAAGAGGGTGATTACAGTATTGCCCTGTTCTGTACCTTGCGGGAACGGGTGGAAGCGCTGCTGGCGGGCACCAGTTTTGTTCCCGCCATGACCTTCGGCCGTTACGCCATAGTGGGCCTGGTGATGGCCAATTTCACCCTCTGCAGTGCCACGCCCTACAGCATCGCCTCCCTGGCGGTGCCGGTATCCAGGCTTAGGGGGTTTCGCCCTATTTCCCCCTGGCGGGAATTATTCTCCAAGGCAGACCAGCGCCATATGGGCTTCTATCTGATGAACTGCCACACCAGCAGTCCCCGCATGGTCGCCGTTGGCCGCGAGGTCTGGGGGCATATCAAATCCCCCTCACGAGTGGAAATGTCGCTGCACAAAGCGACCTTGAATTGCCGTGTTGAATGCATGGAGGGCAACATACCGTTGCTGCAGTTTGGGGGCTACGGGCCACGCATCGGCCAAATTCGTCCAATGGGGTTCAACATGTTCTCAATCCTGAACGATCAGGTCATGCGTTCGATTCTGGACACTCGGGCTCCCTACGATGTGCGTTTCCCTTTTGGCTTCAAGCTGCAACTGGGGGCAGAACACCCCACTACCCTGCCATTGAGAAAACTGGGGCTGAACGGTAAACGCCCCCTGGCGGTCATCAGTACTGACCGTTTCCAGGGTCGCTTCAACGAAGGTGTGGTTATCGAGACGCTGGAACACCCCCACCCCGGTCCAGCCACTGCCACCAGGGGCAGGTTGTCGGGCGGTTCCCTGCAGGTGTAGGCGCCGCTGAACCGGGCCCCATAATCTGACCCTATAGTCCGACCCTATAGTCCGATCCTATAATCTGACCCGATACACCTCCGATAGCGGAATTTTGCGCTCCCGGGCCACCTTCAACGCACTTTGGGTCAACGGGGTCATCCCGTCCCGAACGGCCTGTTCACCTATGCTATCCGCCGGCACCCGTTGGGCCAGCAGCCGGCGCAATTCGGCGGTCATCACCAACAGCTCGTATACCGCCATGCGGCCACTGACCCCGGTATCATGACAAAGATCGCAACCGCTGCCTTTGAAAAACACTTCATCCTCCGCCACCCCCAATACCTTGCGCACGGCGGGGTCGATTTGTTCTTCCGCCATGCAGTGGACGCAGTTGCAGCGCACCAGCCTTTGCGCCAGAACACCAATCAATGAGCTGTTCACCAGGTAGGGCTCGACACCAATCTCAATCAGGCGGGTCACTGTGGTCGCCGCATCGTTGGTGTGCAGGGTACTCAATACCAGGTGACCGGTCAGCGCACTCTCCACCGCCATTTTGGCGGTCTCCTCGTCACGAATCTCGCCCACCATGATGACGTCGGGGTCGTGGCGCAATATGTGCCGCAGGGCCCGGGCAAAGGAGTAACCGGTATCGTGGTTCACCTGAATCTGAGTAATGCCATCCACGTGGTATTCCACCGGGTCTTCCACGGTAATGATATTGACGTTGGAGCAACGAATATGATCCAGCGCCGTATACAAGGTGGTGGATTTACCGGAGCCGGTGGGCCCCGTCACCAGAAAAATGCCGTTATTGCGGGTCAGCAGGTGGCGCAACTCTTCAGCATCCCGGCCATCAAAACCCAGCGCCTCCAGGCTCTTCAAGGCAAACTGGGTATCCAGGAGCCGTATCACCACACTCTCACCGTGAATGGTGGGAATAATGGAGATTCGCAGGTCCACGGTTTTATCCAGATAGTGAATGCGGGAACGGCCGTCCTGAGGCAGGCGGTGCTCGGATATATCCATGTTCCCGACGATTTTTATCCGGCTGACCACCGCCGCCAGCAGCTTTTTGCTAAAGGAACGGATGTGCTGCATAACGCCGTCCACGCGGAAATACAGCTCCACCACGCTCTCTCGTGGGCGGACATGAATGTCCGATGCGCGCCGTGCCATGGCATCGGAAATGACGCTTTGCACCAGTTGCACCACCGGCCGTTCCGTGCCCAGGCTTTCTTCGTTATCCGCATCCAAGTGGAACGGTTCATCGCTGGAAAACACCGCCAGATCATCCAGCGCGGATTGCATTTCCTGGCCGCCGTAGTAAGAGCTGATGGCGTAGGCGATGTCTTCGGACGAGGCAATGCAAAATTCAAGCACTTTCCCGGTCATAAAGCGCAACATATTGATCAGCTCGGTATCCGAGGGATCGGTGACTGCCACCAGCAGACGATCCTTGTCCAGCAACAGCGGCATCACCAGGTGTTTACGGGCGAAATGGCCGGGCACCACACTGACCGCTTTCGGGTCCACATCAAACTGACGCAGATTGACATAGGGCACACCAAAGCGTTGGCACAGGCCGCGCAATACGTCATCACGGCTGACCACACCTTTCTCCACCAGAATCTCGCCCAGACGTTTATGGCTGACGCTTTGATCGGATAAGGCCAGCGAGATTTGCTCCGGCGTGACCAGGCCCAGCTCTTGCAAAATTTCACCCAGGGGCATGGCGGTGTATTTGTAGAACGTCTGTTGATGCTTACGCAATTCCTCGGAATTGGCGATGGGGTCGGAGCAGCGACACTGGGGGCCGTGATCCATCGGTTTGAGCTTGGCCATACATACTCGAATCAATGCAGGAATAATTGAGTTAAGTATGGTCCAGATTCCGGGAATCTCGAGCCTACCGCAATCAAACCCTGACCTGGCTCAGCACCGGGATGAAAACCTCAACGCTTCAACCATTTATCCAGCTTGTCCTGCAATTTTCGTTTGGCCCGCTCTTCTTCGGCTTCCAGTTTCTCCTGCACTTCATCCTTTAACTGTTCGCGATCTTCAGCTTCCAGGCCGACTTTGTCTCCCAGTTCCGCCGCGCCTTTATCCTTAATGGCTTTGGATGCCGCCTGGCTCAGAATCGAGCCCATGGCTTTAATATCCGGCCGGCACCAATCCGCCGGCGCCCCGCTGAGCTGACCATTGCAGCGCACCGGCCAACGGGTGCCCTTGAGGTATTTATTACGCTCAATGGACGACAACACAATGCCAAACTGGTAATCAAACCCCTGCTCCAGCAAATCAATCCTGCCGCTGGCATCGATGCCGCTTTCGCCGGTGAAAAACTCGAATTTCGGCATGATCAGCTGCCCATTTTCCACTTTGGCATCGGCAATGAGTTTGCTGATCTCGGTGTCTTTGCGTAACTGCCTGGGCAGCTTTTCCTGATAATCGGGATACAGGTACTCCACGGTGGACAACTTGTCCCGCAGCGCATCCACCACCACGGCATTGAGATTAACACCGTGTAATACCCCCTGATCCAGGTTCAGATGCAGTTGTCCCAAGGCGGACTGCAACAGCTCATCCACCGTGTTACCGTCCGCCTTTGCATCCAGCGTCAGGGATGCTTTACCCGACAACAGGGAATCGGCCATGAAACGGGAGGAAATCCCGGTCAGCTCTATTTCGTTTATGTCCACGTCAGAGGTGAGCGAGGGTCGGGCACCCCGGGCATCCAAAACAAACCGGCCATTCAAATTGCCCTGCAGCAGTTCGGTACTGAGCTGGGTAACCTGCAGCACGCCCTGCTGTGCCTCCACGCGCAACACCAGATTATTGAGCGTTTCCTGCTGCAGGATGACTTGATTGGCGCGCAGGTGACCTGCCATATTCAAGCCACGCAACAGCTCCACCGGCAGCAATGATTCAGAGGCCGGAGCAGCGCCGCCCGCTGCCGGTTTATCAGTGGCTGCCGCGCCTTCATCACTGGCGGGAAGATAATGATCCACGTTGATGCGATCCAGCAACAGGTCAAAGGTCAGTGCCTGAGTGGTAAAATCGGTGACACCCACACGGCCGCTCAGCGTGCTGCTATCGAGATGCACCAGCAGATCAGAGAGTTTGGCCTGGGTACTGTCGCCACTGAAGGTGAGAGCAAAGTCCGCCGTTTTGAACACATCGGCGCTGGCGGTTGTCGGCATTTCCAGCGCCAGTGCCTGGAACAACACAGGCAGCTTGATTGGACGTGATGACAAGCGCCCCTGATAGGAGGGTTGACTGGTGATACCTTGCGCCACCAGCTCACCCTGCACGCTGACACCCGACGTTTGCAATTGCTGCAGGGTAAACCTGGCCTGATCCTGGGGCAGATCAATGTCCAGCTCAGCGGCGATATCCAGGCTTATCGGGGCCGGCAGAACATTATCCAGGGTTGCATTTATCTGCAAGGGGGCAAGCAGAAAGTGCTGTTTTTCCAGATCCGGCAACAGTTCGCCTTGCAAGCTGAGCGACACAGTGGCACCGCCGGACTGCGCCAGGCCGGCCTCCAGCAGCACAGTTACCGGCTCCTGTGCCTGCACGTTGGTCAACTCCAGTTTGCTGACATTGATGCTGATGTCCGTAGCGTTATCACCGGATGCATCACGATAATGGACCTGGGCGTCCAGCACCCGAACCAGCGGAATGGAAACCTGAGGCAAGGGGCCGGCGGCCTCTTCAGAAGTGGCCTGTGAGGGTGAGGGTGAGGGTGCTGGTGCTTGAGGGTTGACCGCAGCGGCAGCCGAATCCCCGTCGATCACCTGCCAGTTACTCTGCCCCGCTTGATCCACACTGAACCGGGCATCCACCCCCTCAATCTGCAGTTGATCCACCTGCAGTTCCCCGGAAAACAACGGCAGCACCCGGATACCCAGAGCCATATTGGCAACCGTAAGAAAAGGCTCAAGATCAGCGCTGGCAGCCAGTGCGGCCTGGTTGGACTCAAAGCCCAGTATCGGGTAGAAACTCCAGCTCAGATCACCCTGCAAACTGAGCCGATAACCCGTGGTGTCTTTCACCAAAACGCTGATCTGATCTTTGAAATCATTGGGATCAATAATAAACCGAATTAAAACCAGGGCCGCCACCACCACCAACAGTATTGCGGCCAGGCCCAAACCAATCCACTTCAGAATTCGCATGAATGAGGTTTCCTTGTGCACCTGTGATCTTTTTCAAACCAACTGACGTTCAGCCATGAGATACAGTATGCAAAGGTGCCTCCACAACACAACACCTAATCGATGCAATCGTGAATCAGGGGGCAAACAACAACGGTTTGCGACTTTCCCTGCGCGCATGATGATCCCCCAACCATCTGACACAGGCATAGGCAGCGCCCGCCGCTATGGGGTTCATACCATCTTCAACGCAAAGCTGCCGCATCAGTTGATCGGCGGGTTTACGATAGTTATCCGGATCCAGCAGGTCATGCCGCATCAACTGATAGAGCGCATCGTGTACCAACGAGGCCCGCATGAAGCTGGCCACATCCGGGACCCCGGATGGCCCATCCCAGGCATAGCTTCTGGCCAGCATCAGAGTGCCGTCCGGTGCCAGTTGAATGTAGTCTGTAGCAATACCCCGCGCAGGTATAATGGGTGTGCGCAAGGTAAACTCCCCTTCCAGCTGATATTTATAACCTTTTTTAAATGCAATTCTGAGCATGGTTTTGCCCCTATGAAAACCAATTCATTACTACTACTACCCCATTTAACGCTCACCTCACCGCCGGGTAAACCCGCAGACAAACTTCTGTTATTTTCTGGCAATGCCAATGTGTAACTTTTACAAAATCCGCTGTAAACGGCACGCCCAGCCCCCCGCTGCTGCCTAAATCACTTCGAAGTGCGCGGTTTCAAGGCCTGGCCCGGCCATGGCATACTATCTGCAGCTTTCTGAGATACATTAGGACGATACGAGGTTCCGCATGAAACCCAGCGACCTGTTTTCAGAAGATTCCAATTGCTGGCGCCATAGTCTGGCCACCTATATGTGCCCCCTGATCGATTGCGCCAATTACTACCGGGCGCTCTATCACGCCATTGTTGCCGCCCGCAAGAGTATTTTCATCGCCGGTTGGGATATCGATAGTCGCATTGATCTGTTGCGGGGCGACGAGGCCAATGCAGTGGAAGCGCCAGTTAATATCTGCGAACTGCTGGCCTGGAAAGCCCGCCAGAATCCGGACCTGCGGATTTATCTGTTGCGCTGGGATTCGTCCCTGGCGTTCTTCAGCAATCGGGAAATCTGGGCCAAGGAAGTGTGGGAAGAACAGTGCCCCGACAACGTTCAGGTTTGCCTGGACGATACCATTCCCATGGGCGGCAGCCAGCATCAGAAAATCGTCGTAATTGACGACGAGCTGGCATTCAACGGCGGCATGGATATCGCCTGGTGCCGCTGGGATACGCGCAAACACGAATTCAACGACCCCCGCCGCAACGATACAGAAGGGCCTTACGGCCCCATTCATGATGTGCAGGTCATGGTAGCGGGCCCGGTGGTGCTGGAGTTCGCCAAGCTGTTGCGTTGGCGCTGGAAGCTGGCTGCCAACGCCTGCGATAAGGCGATCTCGGCACCGCAGACGTCCCAGGAGCTTCCCGCAAGCTGGCCCCACTTCTGTGAACCACTCGCCCACAACATTCCCTGCGCAATCGCACGCACCATTCCCTTTATGGATGCGGTAGAACCCGCCCAGGAAGTACGGCACATGCTGCTGGACCTGATTCATGCCGCAGAAGAGTTTATTTACATCGAAAACCAGTTTGCCAGTCGCGAGGAAATTGCCGAGGCATTAAACCAGCAATTAAAACGAAAACCACAATTGAAAGTGCTGGTGGTCAGCTCCTACGAACCCAAGGGCACCATGGAATGTGAAGCCTACTGGGCCGGACGCATTGACTTTAAGAACATTGTGGAAAACGGTGTGCGCCCGGATCGAATCCGGATTACCCACTCCTCCGCCCAGCCGGGCTCCGGTGATGCCGCGCTGAAACGCATTCATTCCAAGTTGATGACCATCGACGACCGCTATCTGGTGATCGGCTCGTCCAACTTCAGTAATCGATCCATGACGCTGGACACCGAATGCGATTTGATATTTGCCGCCGACAGCGAACCACAGCGGGCTGCCATTGCTCACCTGCGCAATGATCTACTGGCAGAACACACCAGCCTTTCCATTGCGCAGGTAGAGCGTATCCTGCAACAGGCTCAATGCATTGATGGTTTGCTGCAGGCCAAATCAAACAATCAATACCACTTATCCGAGGTCAATGATCACAAGTTTACCGATCAGACCTGGCAGGATGTACTGGCGCCGATATCCGATCCGGAGGAGCCGTTGGTACCACCCCTGCCCCTGCCCGATGGCAGCCACTTGAATCTGCCCAATCCGCGTAAAAAAACCTTGGTGATCGGCAGCGTACTGATGCTGTTCGTATTACTGGCGGGTGTGGTACTGGCCGCAAACCACTACATCAGCTGGTTCAACAGTGAAAATCTGAGCGCTTTTCTGGAGCAGGCCCGGGGCACCAGTATGGCGCTGCCCACTGTGCTGATCCTGTACGTCGTCGGGGGTCTGTTTTTCTTTCCGGTCACCGTCATGTCACTGGCGGTGGCAGCGGTATTCGGGCCGATCTGGGGGCCGATCTACGGGATGTCCGGCGCCCTCACCAGTGCCGCGGTAATGTTTTGGGGTGGCGAAAAACTGGGAGACCGTGGCCTGCGCAAACTGGGGGGCCATAAGGTTCAGAAAGTGGATGAGGCTTTCAGCAAAAGTGGTGTGATCGGTGTCGCCACCATTCGCCTGCTGCCCATTGCACCCTATAGCCTGGTGAACTTGGTGGCCGGCATCTCATCCATCAAATTACTGCCGTTTCTCCTGGGTACTTTCCTGGGGATGTTACCACCGATGATTGCAAAAGGGCTGGTGGGGGATTCTTTATCGGACCTGGCCACCAACCCTTCCACCCGGTCCATCACCTACCTGGCCATCGGCATACTGATCTGGGTGGGTGTTATCGTGCTGTCGCGGCATTTCGCCCGCAAACTGCAATCCCGCGATGTAAAAGCATGAATCAAACGGACACGCGGCTACGGGTCATCAGCTACAACATCCATGGAGGGCTTGGTACCGACGGCATACACTCTTACGAACGAATCGGACGTTGGTTGGCAGAGCGCGGGGCCGACATCGCGCTGCTGCAGGAATTTGATACCCGCAGCCAACAGCGGGATACGGTTGCCGACATCCAGGCCTTGTGCAGGGATCACTTCCAGCAGTTGCTGCCCTCCCCTACAGTGACAACCGCCCATGGCTGGTACGGCAATGCCATCCTCACCCGTTACCCGGTGCAGGAGGTGCATACCATCGACACCAGCCAGCGCGGCCTGGAGCCGCGCAACATTCAGCAGGCGACACTGCAAACACCGTCCGGCACATTGCAGGTTATCAACACCCACAATGGTTTGCAGCGCATTGAGCGTAAAGTGCAGATCGGCTTACTGAGCGATCATATCGCGGGGTTGGACATCCACATGGGTTTACCCCTGGTGGTTGCCGGTGATTTCAACGAATGGCAGTTGTTCTCGCGGGCGTTCAGCACACTGAATCAATTGCTGACGCCCCATGCCACCGGTAAAACCTTCCCGACCCGCTGCCCCGTATTCAGACTGGATCGGGCCTGGTCTTCCCCGGCGGACATTGTGCAGGCAGCGCGCGTCGTGAAAACACCCGAAACGCGCCGCTATTCAGATCATTACCCCATTGAACTGGAACTGACGTTAGCCGCGGCCAGAGCCCGTCCGCGCTAGTTAACCAGAACGGAAACCGGTACATCCACCCGCGATTCACCTCTGCTAACTTGCACCACCGCACCGTGAATGCCGCGGGGCAATTCGGCGCCAATGATACTGGCACGCCAACTGCCGGTAGCATCAAACTCCACACTGAGCCAATCGGTTTCGCGGGTACCATAGGCCACTGCCACTTGTGGCTCCATGTCCGTCACCGGGTTGCCGTCAATCAACAGCTGCTGCGGCGACTGCACCAGGCCATCACCTTGATCAAAGACGAATACTACAGGGGCCTGTATGCCTTCAGCCCGATCCAGGGTCACCATGGTTTCACCCATGCTGCGGGCAACAATCCCCAGCCCCGGAGACAACCACATGGAGGTCACCACCAGGGGATAACGCTGCAACGTGATGCCCATATAGGTGATGGCCACATCAATATTGATCTGCAGTTCAACCGCCGGCACTGAGCCCATTTGACCGGTGCTGATCAGGGATTTCTCGCCCACGACCGATCTCCAGTAATAATCACCCACCAGCAACACTTCCCCATCCGGCGCCACCAGATCCGCATCCAACGCTGAAAATGTAAAGCCCTGACCGCGGTCGTTCAGTGGATCATAAACACGCCGCAGATTATGAAATTCGACACTGCCTTCCAGCGCCACACCTTCAAGACCGGGCAGGCCCGACAGCGATGCAAACAGGCCACCATACTGGATCACATTGCCATCGGAGAGAAAATATTCCTGGCGCGGCATGGCCGCGGATGTGTGCTGCATGGACACCATCGAATTGTCGCGGACCATCACCTCTGTCTGCAACGTCACTTCGTCACCATCGCTGTAATACCAGGTTACCTGATCGGACACCGGAAAATAAATGTTGCCATCCAGAAGAGCGGAAAAAGGGGGCTCAGGCTCCGGTACATTGTCCGTATTACCGTCATCATTTTCAGATGAAGTGCTGGTGTTGCGTTCTACCGATGATGAATTGGTACCCCCACCGCTGCAGGCTGACACCCCCAGTATCACCGCCAGCAAAAGCAAAGACTTTACAAAATTCATAAGCCATCCCTTGTTCGTGTTCTGATTATAATTTTCTGCGCATCGTGCCACACTTGAGGGCATCTTACATGGGTAATTTTGTATCTACAGACCAACGGAGACGTTAATAAATTTATTAACGCAGCTGGCGCTCATGGAGCCGGATAACCTGCTCCCGCAACCAGACATTGGCCGGGTCATCATCAACCGACTCATGCCAGTACAGATAGTTGGATACCGGTTTCAACTCCAACGGCATGGGCCAGATTTTCAAATCATGATAGTGCTCATTACGCAGTGCATAATTTTTGGGGATAGTCAGTAACATCTGGGTGTGGGCCACGGTACTCAGGGCCACAAAGTAATTCTGACAGCGCATGCCAATGTTGCGATGATAACCCATCCGCCCCAGCTCGAAGTCCTCCACCACGGGGCCACTGCGTCGCGATGACACCACCACATGGCGGGAGTGCAGGTACTGCTCCAGATCCAAGCCCCCTTTCAATGCCGAATGACGCTTGCGGGACACCACCACAAACTCATCTTCAAGCAACACCTTGTGCCGAATATTGGCACCGATGGGCAACAGCACATCAAAGGCCAGATCCAGGCGCCCGGCGGCCAGCTCCGTTTCCATGTCACGGCGGGGAATGCGCACACTGCTAAACTGCATCAGAGGAGCCTGATCTTCCAGCTCGGCCACCAGCTCCGGCAGCAACACTGATTCCACCACCCCGCGCATGGCCAGCACCACCTGCTTGCTGTTGGTGGCGGGGTCGAACACCTGGGGCGCGGCGAAGGTGGTCTGCAATTGCTGCAGGGCTTCACGCACCGGCTGAATGATGGAGCGGGTCACCGTGGTGGGCACCATACGATTGCCGGAGCGCACAAACAACTGATCCCCGTAGGTCTCCCGCAACCGGGCCAGCGCATGACTGACGGCAGGCTGGGTCAGGTTCAAGCGGGCCGCCGCCCGGGTGATGGAGCCCTCACGATAAATGGCATCCAGTACCACAAACAGGTTCAGATCGACTCGACCAATATGCATACAATTTATAACCTTTGATAAGGACTATTCATTGGTTTAATTATGACAAGTCTTCTAATCTAGGCGCAAATCATAAAAAGGAGCCCCGCCATGGATTTCTCTCACTCCCCCAAAGCACAGGAAATGATTGCCCGTGTACAAGGCTTTATGGATAAGCACATCATCCCCAACGAGCTGAAATACATGGAGCAGGTGGATGAACACAACGGTGACTGGACCCAATGGCAGGTGCCACCGCTGATGGAAGAATGGAAAGAACGGGCCAAAGAGGAAGGCCTGTGGAACCTGTTTCTGCCGGATGAGGAATACGGCGCCGGCCTCAGTAACAGCGAATACGCCCCCCTGGCGGAAATCATGGGTTATTGCCCGTTTGCCTCGGAAGCCTTCAACTGCAGCGCGCCGGACACCGGCAATATGGAAGTGCTGGTGAAGTACGGCTCTGAACAACAGAAAAAACAATGGCTTGAACCGCTACTGGCGGGCGACATCCGCTCTGTTTTCTTTATGACCGAGCCTGGCGTGGCCTCCTCCGATGCCACCAATATGGAAGCCACCTGTGTGGTGGACGGTGATGACGTGGTGCTCAACGGCCGTAAATGGTGGAGTTCCGGTGTGGGCCACCCCCACTGCAAAATCGGAATCTTTATGGGCGTCACGGATCCGCAGGCCCCCCGCCACAGCCAGCATTCCATGGTGTTGGTACCCTTGGACACCCCCGGCGTCAAGATCGAGCGCATGTTGCCGGTATTCAACCGCTTTGACGCACCGGAGGGTCACGGGGAAGTGTCCTTCACCAATGTGCGGGTGCCCAAGGAAAACATCATTGCCGGCCCGGGCCGGGGCTTCGAAATCGCCCAGGGGCGGCTTGGCCCGGGCCGCATTCATCACTGCATGCGCCTTATCGGGGCGGCGGAGCGGGGCCTCAAGCATTTGATCGAGCGCTCCCTGCAACGCACCGCCTTCCACAAGCCTCTGGCCAAATTAGGTGGGAACGGTGACATCATTGCCAATTCCCGGGTGGAAATTGACATGGCGCGCCTGTTAACTCTCAAAGCCGCCTACCTGATGGACACCGTTGGCGTGTTCGGCGCCATGACCGAAATCTCCGCCATCAAGGTGGTAGCACCAAATGTTGCAACAAAAGTGATCGATGCGGCCATTCAAATCCATGGGGGAGGTGGTGTATCTAATGACTTCCCATTGGCACTGCTCTATGGCTACGCCCGGGTACTGCGTTTGGCCGATGGCCCGGACGAGGTGCACCGCGGCCTGATTGCCCGTATCGAGTTAAATAAATACAAGTAATACACAAGGTATCAGTAGGCACGATATGACAAATCAGGTAAAAACAGTCGCCATCACCGGTGGCGCCAGCGGACTAGGTAAAGCCATGGCGCTGCGTTATGCCAGGGCCGGTTGGGGTGTCGCCATTGCTGACATTCATGAGGAACGCGGCGCAGCCACACTGCAGGAACTGAAAGACCTGTGTGGCGACGCCTGCTACCAACAGGTGGATGTGCGGGATGCCAGCGCGGTTGAGGCCTGGCGCGACACCATTCTGGAACGCTGGGGCCACATCGATGTGGTGATCAACAATGCGGGCATTGCCTCCCATGGCGGCATCGCGGAAAGCTCACTGGAAGACTGGGAGTTCACCATCGACATCAATCTGATGGGTGTGGTGCGCGGCTGCAAGTTGTTCAGCCAGGTGATGAAACAACAGGGCCACGGGCATATCGTCAATATTGCCTCCATGGCCGGCTTGATTCATTCGCCGGAGATGAACAGTTACAACGCCACCAAAGCCGCCGTGGTCGCCCTGTCGGAAACCATGCTGTTTGAGCTGGCGCCGTTTGGCATTGGCATCACCGTGGTGTGCCCCGGCTTCTTCCAGACCAATCTGGCGGAATCCACCCGCTCACCGGACTCCCACGCCCAGGCACACGTGAGTAAAATGTTGGCCACATCCGACATAACAGCGGATGATATAGCAGACCAAGTGTTCACGGCGGTGGCCGGCAATCAGTTTATGTTGCTGCCCCACAAAACCTACCGCAACACCTGGTATTGGAAACGGTTTATGCCGTCACTGTATAACAACAAAATGGGACAATACGGCGCCAAGCTGGCAGCCATGCGCCGACAAACTTAAAGATTCTGATGGAGTGACTACATGAGTGAAGTGTTAGACCAGGCTGGGCAGGTTCGGGAAGGCGAAGAGCTGGATCCCAAAATCATCACCGATTACATCAAATCCGTGGTACCGGATGTTAAAGGGGAAGCGGTGATTACCCAGTTCCCCGGTGGCGCCTCCAACCTTACTTATTCCGTGAAGTTCGCCAACCGGGATTACATCCTGCGGCGTCCGCCCTTTGGCACCAAGGCCAAGTCTGCCCATGATATGGGGCGCGAATACAAGGTCATGAGCAAGCTCAAGCCGGTCTATCCCTACGTGCCGGAAATGATTTCTTTCTGCGCCGAAGAAGGCAGTCCGTTGGGTTGTGAGTTCTACATCATGGAACGCCTGGTGGGGATCATTCCCCGCAACGAATTGCCCGCCGGCCTGAACCTGACCACCGACCAGGTGCGCAGGCTCAGTGAGAACGTGGTGGATCGCTTCGCCGAGTTGCACAACGTGGATTATGAAGCCGCCGGCCTGCAGGATCTGGGCAAAGGCATGGGTTACGTGGAGCGCCAGATCGGTGGCTGGTGTAAACGCTTTGCCGCAGCCAAGACCGACGACGTTCCTGATTTCGAAAAAATCATGGGCTGGCTGAACGACAACATCAAGCCCCAGGCAAAAGTCACCCTCATACACAACGATTACCGCATGGATAACGTGGTACTGAGCCCGCAGGACCCAACGGAAGTCATCGGTGTACTGGACTGGGAAATGGCCACCCTGGGTGATCCCCTGATGGACCTGGGTAACTCACTGGCCTACTGGATCCAGGCGGATGATCCCGCCGAGCAACTGATGATGCGCCGCCAACCCACCCACCTGCCCGGCATGCTGACGCGGGATGAAGTGGTGGCCCGTTATCTGGATAAAACCGGCCTGCAATGCGACGATTTCCTGTTCTACAAAGTCTACGGGGTGTTTCGTCTGGCGGTCATTCTCCAGCAGATCTACTACCGCTATTATCATGGCCAAACCACAGACAAGCGCTTCGCTGCCTTTGGCCCCGGTGTGGCTGTGCTGGAACGACAGGCAGCCAAACTGCTGCAGGACGCCGGCCAACTGTGATGGGTGATGATTGATGGCTGCCATCTATTTGATTCGCCACGGGCAGGCTTCGTTTAACAGCGATGACTACGATCAACTGAGCCCCGTTGGCAAACAGCAATCTGAAGCTTTGGGTGCCGCGTTACAGCAACGCGGCATCCGCTTTGATGCCGTCTATGCCGGCTCCATGAAACGCCATGCGCAGACCGCCTCAGGCTGTCTCAAGGCCATGGGCTGCACTATCACCCCCACTGTCCTTGCAGGCTTCAACGAATACGATCACGAAGAGGTTCTGCAGCGGCACCGGCCCGAGTTCGGCAACAAACTGCAACTGGCGCAATACCTGTCGCAGCACCCCAATCCGCGGAAAGCCTTTCAGACCGAGTTTGAACTGGCGCTGCATCGCTGGCGGGCGGGGGATTACGATCATGAATACAATGAAACCTGGGAGCACTTCAACCAGCGTTGCAGCGCTGCCCTGAATCACGTACGCGATCACAGCGGCGATGCAAAATCCATTGCCGTGTTTTCCTCCGGCGGCCCCATCGCCATCGCCACCGGACACTGTCTGGATCTGAACGACGAGCACGTTGCCGAACTGAGCTGGTCAATCATGAACGCATCGGTGACCTGCCTGCTGTTCAACCGGGATAAAATCACGCTGCGTTACTTCAATGACTTTTCCCATTTTGATTATGGTGAGGACAAATCACTGCTCACCCATCGCTAAATTATTACGCCATGAGAAAATCCGCTGAGACGAATGGTTCACTATCAGCAGATCATAATAATGGCACCAAGCTCACCCACTATTGAGAAGAGGCCCAACCCATGGACATGAAAAACCCTTTTGACCTCAGTGGTCGCATTGCCCTGGTGACCGGCGCGTCCCGCGGCATCGGCGAAAGCATCGCAAAATTGCTGGCAAGCCAGGGTGCCCACGTAATCATATCCAGCCGCAAAATCGATGACTGCCAACGGGTAGCGGACGACATTAAAAACGATGGCGGCAGCGCCGAAGCCTGCGCCTGCCACATCGGGGATATGGAGCAAATCAGCAGTATCTTTGCCCACATCAAAAATACCCACGGCAAACTCAACATACTGGTCAACAACGCTGCGGCCAACCCCTATTTCGGCCACGTGCTGGATACTGATCTGGGTGCCTATCAGAAAACTGTCGATGTGAATATTCGGGGCTATTTTTTTATGTCGGTGGAAGGCGGCAAACTGATGCGTGAGGGCGGCGGCGGCTCCATTATCAACGTTGCCTCGGTCAACGGCATCATCCCCGGGGCCATGCAGGGCATCTACTCCATCACCAAAGCGGCGGTGATCTCCATGACCAAGACCTTTGCCAAGGAGTGTGCCGGTGCCGGCATTCGCGTTAACGCATTACTGCCCGGTGCAACCGATACCAAATTTGCCTCGGCACTGGTGAAGAATGACGCCATTTTGAATCAATTGTTACCCCATGTTCCCCTCAACCGGGTTGCTCAGCCGGACGAAATGGCCGGCGCCGTTTTGTATCTGGCATCCGATGCCTCCAGCTACACAACCGGCACCAGCCTGGCAGTGGACGGCGGTTACCTGATCGGCTAAATCGATTCATGATCAGAGCATCCCGCCTTACAACGGGATGTTCTAACGCATGCTTTTCATCCTGTTTTTATTCCTTTTGCTTGTATGCAACCCCTGCTAATGCACCCTGGTTATAGGTAAGATCCTGTTACAAACCGCCACGTTGACGATTGCCTGCCATGGGCGCACCATGGGTTCGTCAACGCGCAATGTCGCGCGTGTCGAAATTGATATCACACTGATATTGATCACGACAAGACACAGGAGACTGACTCATGAAAATTGCGTTTGATAAAGACGTGCTGTTCAGCCTAACCAGCAAAGAAGAAGAACAGATGTTGAACAGGCTACATGAATATTTGGATTATATGTATTTTGCCAATTGAAGATGACTGAATTTAAAAAGGGCTCCCGCATGGGAGCCTTTTTCTTGATACCGACTTTGTGCGCATCAATTACAACGCGTTCAACCAGGCGGCCATTGCTGGAAAGGACACCAGCGGCGCCTGATTACCATTAACCACATCAATGTGGCCACTACCGGGCACCTCGATCCAGCTGTCACGGGGATCTTTGGTTTTACCATCAAACAGAATACCCACCATGGTTTCCGTATCCACCAGCGCCGACGACTCAGAAAATACCGCAAATGCCGGCACCGTCATTCTGGACATGTTATCCCCATAGTAATAATAACCATCACCAACAGTACGATCCGGCGGCATCACCACATCACGGTTTTCATATCCATTCTGCCAGTGCTCCCGAAACACACCATTGATCGCCCAATCGGAATACTGGGCCGTCACCCCCATATAAAAACTGGAAATCACCAGCCGCGCGTGAAAATCCTCTACATAACCGTTCATATTTGCCGTGCGCCAGAAATCCAACGCACCGAAAATATTAGCCCACTGCGGCAAACCGCTTGGAAACGCGTTGGCAAAAGCCGTAATCGTCTTAAAGGTCAGATCCAGGGCGCCGGAAACAATAACCGGTGGCAGCAAAGACATAACCCAGGGCAACACGGCATCCAGATCCACTAGCCCGCCCTGCGCCAAGCCGGCGAACATCGAAGGATTATCCAACAGCCAGGTATAGGGGTAGAAGGGAATCCCGGCCGGGTCCAAGCCGAGAAATCCCAGCACTTGTTGATTACGTATCTGCGCCAGCTCAGCACTGGACGTTACGTGTGGCAAATAATTCCCGGCGGCAACCACAGCCGCATCCATGGTAATGCCCTGCAAGTAAAGATAGGCGCACAGCCCCCCGGTGGAGTGGCCGCCGATGACCGGCCGTTTGTTGGTGACTGCGATCACTTTTTCAATGGCCGCCGGCACATCCAACGCACACCAGACATCCAGATTGGCGTTGGGATGCCCGTGCTCACTGTCATAGCCACCGCGACCCACCCCCCGGTAATTGGGCATCCACACATCGTAACCCTGGCGGTACAGGTAATGGGCAAGGCTGAAATATTTGAGATTGTCTTTCTCGATTGCAGCATCCGACCATGCCCATTCCGGGGCGTCATCGGGCAAGCGATAGTTATAGCTGTTGAGCCACGCCGGCGAATGCACATCGAACTGATGATTATTCAGGGTTATACCAGGGAACAACACCACGGGAGTGCCATTGCTATAGGCTGCACCCGGGTCGGGCCGGTAACGACGCATTTTAATATTGATGCCGTCTGCAGTGTTGGCCACATATAAGCCTTCAACGCCGCTACCACCACATGCGGTTAATAACAGAGTGAACAGCAACAGGATTGAGAGGGGCGCTATCCTTAAATCCAGCATGACGGATTCCAGCCTTGTTTTTGTTAGGTCATCTACGGTTGACCACTGTATTTGGGTGTCATGGGTAGCAGGAAGCCGAGCACAAAAAAATGGCCTCTCTGACAGCGCAGAGAGGCCATTTCAAATTGCTTTACTACAAGCCTGCTGGTGCAGGCCTGGCCTTTTTACAGGCTATCCAACCAGTCAGCGATGGCCGGGAATGAAACCGTCGGCGCCTGGTTTCCGTTTACCACATCGATGTGGCCGGAGTTGGGCACTTCGATCCAGGCATCTTTGCTGTTGTAGGTTTTACCATTGTAGATGGTATCCACCATAGTGGCAGTATCCACCAGACCCGAGCTGGCCGAGAACACAGAGAACGCCGGTACAGTCATACGGGACATATAGTCATTGAAGTAGTAGTAACCATCGCCCGGTGCACGGTTAGGTGGCACTACCAGGTTGGCGTTCTCCTGACCATTCTGCCAATGCTCGCGGAACTCACCGTTGATACCCCAATCCGCATACTGTGCGATGCCGCCCAGATAGAAAGAGGAGAACGCGATACGGCCAGTGAAGTCTTCTACATAGGGATCCATGTTCACCACACTCCAGAAATCCAGTGCGCCGAACAGGTCCGCCCAAGCAGGCAGATAGTTGGGGAACGCATCCGCCAGATTACCAATGGTAATAAACACCAGGTCAATTGCGCCACTGGTGATCACCGGTGGAAACAGGGACATGACCCATGGCATCACCGCATCCAGGTCAATCAGAACTTCCAATGCCAGAAGGTCGAAAATCAATGCGTTGTCGATCAGCCATTCATAGGCCAGAATGGGCGAGCCAGCAGGATCAATACCAACAAATGCCAGGGTATTGGCGTTGCGCTCAGCCGCCAGGGCTGCACTGGAGGTCACATGGGGCAGGTACTCACCGGCCGCCACAGTGGCCGCGTCCATGGTGACGCCCTGCAGGTACAGATAAGCACACAGGCCACCGGTGGAATGCCCGCCAATAACAGGTTTCTTACCGGTTACCGCACGCACCTTATCCACTGCCGCCGGGAAATCCAGAGCACACCAGACATCCAGATCCGTGTTGCCGTTGCCCTCTTCACTGGCATAGTCATCACGACCCACACCGCGATAGTTCATCATCCATACGTCGTAACCGCGCAGATACAGATAATGCGCGGTGCTGAAGTATTTCATGTTGTCTTCCTGGATGATGGGGTCGTTCTTGGCCCAGGCGGGTGCATCATCCGGTAATTCAAATTTGTAGCTGTTCAAGTATGGTGGTGTAAACGTATCCCACTGGTGGTTGTTAAGAGTGATCCCGTTCGCCAGCAGAATGGGCGTACCGTTACTGTAATTGTGACTGGGTGATGGACGATAGCGTTTCATCCCAATTTTAACGCCATCTGCGGTGGTGGTATTGTAGAGGCCTTCCACGCCACCGCCGCCGCAACCGGTCAATACGATTGCAACGCACATCAACAGCGCGCTGCCTAATGGTTTTATCAATTTCATAAATTACCCTACCCTAAACTCTGTTGTCTCATTTTTTTTATCGTGCAGTTTTTATTATCCAGCTCTTCACGAGCTTTCCTGGATTGTGTAAACCACCAAATCATCCTAACAAAGATCAGTCCCGGAAATTTGTATCAGTGGGACAGTTACTACAGGCTGTGACCATTTCCAGCCGATATTTACCCAAATAGGCGTAACTTTATGTAATCGTAGCGGATACCTAAGTTTCGGTTCTGTAACGTTTTTCTTGAAAGCCCTATTAAGTCAAGTGATGTAGCGCCGTTATCAGGAATTGAGTATGATGCGGCCATGAACGAAGACATACCCGCCCTACCACAACGACACGTTTTCTCGGTGTCAGAACTCAATAACAGTGTCAAACGTTTGCTGGAACACCAGTTTCCGGCCATCTGGCTTGAAGCGGAAATATCGAATCTGGTTCAGCCCCGTTCCGGCCACCTGTATCTGACGCTGAAAGACGATCAGTCCCAACTGCGATCCGCCATGTTTCGCGGCAACAATATCCGCCTGCCATTTCAACCCAAGGATGGCATGCAGGTGCTGGTACGGGGGCGCTTGAGCCTGTTTGCCCCCCGCGGTGACTATCAGTTGATTATCGATCATATGGAAGAAGCCGGATTGGGGGCCCTGCAACGGGCCTTCGAGCAGCTGAAGGCAAAACTGGGGGCAGAAGGGCTGTTTGAAGCAGATCGAAAGCAACCGGTTCCCACCCGTCCGCGGCGCATCGGCGTGGTAACCTCTGCCACCGGTGCGGCCATACACGATATTCTGTCAGTACTGAAACGCCGCTTTCCGCTGACTGAAGTGGTGCTGTACCCCTCCCTGGTGCAGGGCAGGGAAGCCGTAAATGCCCTTTGCCAGGCCATCGCTGCCGCCAACCGCCGCAACGAATGTGATGTATTGATTGTGGGCCGCGGTGGCGGCTCATTGGAAGACCTCTGGTGTTTTAACGACGAGCAGGTAGCCCGCGCCATTACCGCCAGCAAGTTGCCCGTGGTCAGCGCGGTGGGGCACGAAACGGATTTCACCATAGCGGATTTCGTGGCCGACGTCCGGGCACCGACGCCATCGGCGGCAGCAGAATTGCTGAGTGCCGATGGGCGGGAACTGCTGGACAAGCTGTCGGGCTTTCAGACCTGGCTTACAGAACACCTGCGGCGGCGCTTGATGGAGCAGCAGCAAACACTGGACTGGCTGAGCCGCCAGCTCAAGCATCCCGGCAAACGCCTGCAGGAACACAGCCGGCGCCTGGAAGAGCTGGAATGGCGTCTGCGGCAATCCATACAACGCACTTTGCAACTGCAGCAGAATCAACTGCACAGTGCCCGGATTCGCCTGCACAACCAAAGTCCCGGCATGCAGATCAACACACTGGCCAAGGACATTGCACAACTGGAGGCCCGGCTCAAACGCGGCTTCAGCCAACACGCCGGAAATCGTTCCACGCAGCTCCAGCACCTGGCGCAACGGCTCAACACGGTGAGTCCGCTGGCAACCCTGTCGCGGGGCTATTCCATCACCAAAACCCGGGAAAACACCATTCTGCGCAGCAGTGATCAGGTCCAGCGCGGCGACACGATCCGGACCCAGTTACACCAGGGGGCTCTGATCTGCACAGTGGAGCAAACCGAAAAGCCGCAATAGTACCGGCACCTGCTATAATCAGATGATTCAAATTCATCCGAGAACCAGTGCGAAATGGCATATAAAGGCCCTTCCCTACAGACGTTACGTGTTTTTCAGGTCGCCGCCAGAGAACTCAGTTTCAAGCGCGCGGCGGCTGAACTCAATGTGACCCCATCCGCCGTCAGCCACCAGATCAAAGGGTTGGAGCAACAGCTGCAGTTCAGCCTGTTTCGACGCCTGAACCGGGCTCTGGGCCTGACCCCGGCGGGGGAGGAG